>Ga0222653_1000255_pt1 | contig 33506 bp, 30 predicted proteins | sample AntAcemetagen419_FD_179856 | JGI IMG/M metagenome (GOLD analysis project Ga0222653, IMG submission 179856) | Saline water microbial communities from Ace Lake, Antarctica - #419 | ecosystem: Environmental > Aquatic > Non-marine Saline and Alkaline > Saline | place: Antarctica: Ace Lake...
ACTGAGAGACGTAAACGTCATCAGGAGAATTCAAGTAATTGTAATCCGATGATCTCATGAATCCGTATCCATCGGGCATTATTTCAAGAACCCCTTCGGTTTGAACTAGTCCATCAAAGTTGTAAGTTTCCTCACGTTTCTGTGGCTCCTGACGAGGCTGAGGGCGTGGAGGTCTTGGATTCGGGCGGTTTGGCGAAGTCCTTTCCTCTTCAACACGCGTTTTTTCTGTTCTTTCAGTTCTTTCTGTTCTTTCCGGTCGTTCCTTTCTTTCTGGACGTTCGGTTCTTTCATTCGGACGTTTGCGCTCGTTTGAACCGTTTCGGTCTTCTGGTTTTGATCTTTCTACCGGATTTCTTCTTTCGGAAGAACCATTTTGGTCTTTGGTTTCTTCTCGATCGTTTGAGTTAGTTGTCTCCTTTGGGCGATCGTCGCGACTTTCTACGTTAGGTCTTCTATTTGGAGCTGGTCGCGGTTTGCGCTCTGGCCTGGGTCGGCGCTCTTCCTTCTTTGCTGGTTCGCCTTCTGTTAATAAATCTTTCTTTTCATCAGAACTCTCATCGCTGGTCAAAGGCTTAGGTGCTTCGGCTTCTTTACCAGTCACTTTCACTGCTCTTGGCTTGCGCTGAGGTTTGGATTCAACTTTCTCGTCTACTGCAACCGTTGGCTGTTTCTTGAGAGGGTTGATTGCTTGCTCATCTAAAATACGGTAGATGAGATCCTGCTTTTTTAGAGATTCTGTCCTTTTGACATTCAGCTCTTTAGCAATAGCTCTGAGGTCGGCTACTTTCTTGCCGTTTAATTCAATGATGTCGTACATCGACTGTGAAGTTATTTAAAGATGTTGTGTTCAAGTAGTAATTGAGGGTAGTGAGAGAGAAGAAATCTATCAGCTCACTTATAATGCAATGATACAACAATTCGCTTCAAGACTGAATCGAAGCCAAAAATATATCAAAATGAAACCTTGAAAAGGAGGCCTATTTTATGTCATATATTTGCACAGCATCTATTTCAAAGCATTTAAAATGATTCAGCGCGCGCAGTCCATCTATCTTTTTTTAGCCGCTATTACAGGCTTACTTACATTTTTTCTACCCTTCGCTCATTATCTCCAAGGTGATGTGAAATTGGCTGAATATGCCGTTTTCGGTGTTTTCAATGTGCAAAGTGATTTGGTGGAAATGACGGGGCCTTTTCTTTTCCCCACTTGGGTTATGAGTTTATTTATTACGATGCTACCCGCAATCGCTCTTTTTTTGTACAAAAAGCGTCCAGTTCAATTAAGGATAACACGTCTAGGCTTTTTAGTGAATCTAAGTTTTATAGTCTACCTCTTTTTTGCGATTGATTCGGTTCACACAAAGCTATACGGCGACGAGGTTGACATTCTTTATCATGCAGGTTTCTACATGCCTGTAGTAGCTTTAACCTTTTTATTCTTGTCCATACGTGGAATCAAAAAAGACGAAGCTCTGATAAAATCTCTTGACAGGATTCGCTAGGATCCTCTTTTACCTAATTCTATTATCTCAGGATTCAAGATTTTTCCTTCACTGATGCTGAAACGAATCATCGTTCGAATATTGTGAAAGCCATGTTTACCCGCAGCACCAGGGTTGAGGTGAACCAATCCAGATTTCGGATCACGCTTGATTAAAAGAATGTGCGAATGCCCACAAACAAAAATATCGGGCCTTAATTCTTTGAGTTCTTCTTTTACTCGACTTGGATATTTTCCAGGTCTTCCAGCAATATGGGTTATAAAGCACTTGGCTCCTGCAGTCTCAAAGGCTTTGTTTAAGGGGTAAGTCATGCGCATTGATGTGTCATCAATGTTGCCATAGACCGCTCTTACTTCAGCTATTTCGTGGAGCGGCTCCATGACCTCGTGAGTGCCAATATCTCCTGCATGCCAGATCTCATCGCATCCTTTTAGGTGGTGCAAAATTCTATCATCCATGTATCCATGCGTATCTGATAATAGTCCGATTCGTTTCATGTACTTTTGCGAAAAAATTGAGTTGACGCGTTACTTCTTAAAATTGGCTTACGACGGCACCAACTATTCAGGTTGGCAAATTCAGCCGAAAGTTACGACGGTTCAAGGAACCTTAGAGGATGCTTTGAGAATCTTAGTCAAAGATTTCAGAGCTGTAATAGGTTGCGGACGTACCGATGCGGGAGTGCACGCTTATGAGTACTTCGCTCATTTTGATACTGAATTTCCATTGCTTCATGAATTTCTTTACAAGCTAAACGCAATTTTGCCCAGAGATATAGCCGTTTACGAATGCAAAGAAGTAGACGGTCAATTGCACGCTCGATTTTCAGCTGATTACCGCGAATACAAGTACTACATGCATTTTAAAAAGATTCCATTTAAAAATTCCTATTCGGTTTATCACGTGAAAGAGCTCGATTTGGAATTGCTAAACCAGGCTTCTCAATTACTCCTTGGGAAACAAGATTTTTCGAGCTTTAGCAAAAGTAACACCCAAGTAAAAACGAATATTTGCGATGTTCAAACAGCTTTTTGGGAACCTATTGACCATGGCCTTGTTCTTACGATTGGTGCAAATCGATTTTTAAGAAATATGGTAAGGGCTATTGTTGGCACTTTACTTCCGATAGGAGAAGGAATCGAATCGCCCGAGAAAATCATAGAAGTATTGGAAAAAAAAGATCGTTCTTCGGCTGGCAAATCAGCTCACCCACAAGGGCTTTTCCTCAATCACATAAACTACCCCGACTAGATGGCTCAAGTAACGGGCAAGGCATTTGACACTAAATTATTTTCCAGGGTTATGGTCTATGCGAAGCCATACATGGGAGTTTTGTATAAGGCGCTTATGCTCACCATTGTTTTGGCGATTGTGGGCGTATTGCGCCCTTACCTTATTGGTAAAGCTGTGGACGAGTATGTGGTGACTGGCGATTCGAACGGATTGCTTTTACTCACGCTTATTATTGTTGGAGTGCTGTTTGTCGAAGCTTTTATGCAGTTCTACCAAACATACTACAGCAACTGGTTGGGACAGTCAGTAACCATTGACATGCGATCAAAGGTTTTCACTCATATCACCTCATTTAAGCTGAAGTATTTCGATAAAACAGCTATCGGAACTTTGGTAACAAGGTGCATCAGCGATATTGAGACCATCGCTCAAATCTTTTCGCAGGGCTTGCTTTCCATCATGGGCGAGCTTCTCAAACTCGTTGCGGTCATTGCCTTCATGTTTTTCATCTCTTGGAAATTGACTCTGTATAGTTTGGCGCCTATTCCCCTCCTGATTCTTGCGATGATCGTATTCAAAAACTCTATAAAAAGGGCGTTTCAAGAAGTCAGAACTCAAGTTTCAAAGCTCAATGCGTTTGTTCAAGAGCACATCACTGGAATGGTGATCGTTCAAGTTTTCAATCGGGAGAAACGGGAAAAGGAAAAGTTTAGAGCCATAAACGATATCCATAAGAAGGCACATATTAGGAGTATTTGGGCTTATTCGGTGTTTTTTCCAGTGGTGGAAATCTTGTCGGCAGTCTCATTGGCTTTTCTCGTTTGGTGGGGAGCAGGTGGAGTTTTGAAAGAGGAAGTGTCCCTTGGTGATTTATTGATGTTTATTCTTTTGATAAACATGCTATTTCGCCCGATTCGCCAATTGGCAGACCGTTTTAATGTTTTGCAAATGGGAATGGTAGGCTCTGAAAGGGTGTTCAAAATTTTGGATACGAATGAAGAGATTCAAGATGCTGGAACACTCAATTCGGGAATAAAGGGAAACATTAAATTCGAGAATGTTTGGTTCGCTTACAATGAGGAGGAATGGGTGCTGAAGAACATCAGTTTCGAAGCGAAGGAGGGGGAGACAATAGCCTTTGTAGGTGCTACAGGAGCAGGAAAATCATCCGTTGTCAATCTGGTAAATCGATTTTACGAGTTTCAAAAAGGTGAGATCAAAATTGATGGAGTGCCTATTCGTGACTTCGACCTGGATTACCTTCGTAATGAGATTGCCGTTGTCTTGCAGGATGTCTTCTTATTTTCAGCTTCCATTGCAGAGAACATTACCCTGCAAAATGATAGGATCACAATTGAAGAAGTGAAAAAGGCTGCAGAGGCTGTCGGTGCCAATCAATTTATTGAAAAACTTCCAGGTGGATACGACTATGATGTGAAGGAGAGAGGCGGCATGCTAAGTGTCGGTCAGCGTCAGCTTGTTAGCTTCATTCGAGCCTATGTTTACAACCCGAAGGTTTTAATTCTGGATGAGGCCACTTCTTCAGTAGACACCGAGTCAGAGTTAATGATACAGCGCGCTATTGATAGGCTCACCGCTAACAGAACCAGTATTATTATTGCCCACAGATTGAGTACCATTCAAAAGGCAGATCGAATAATCGTTTTGGATAAAGGTGAAATCGTAGAACAGGGGAATCATCAACAGCTGTTGAAAGCTGATGGACATTACAAAAGGCTCTTCGACCTTCAATTCAACGATGAGGTACTAGATTAGAATTTATCTTTCAGATACTTAGCCGTAAGAGATCCTTTTTGCTGTGCCAGATCTTCAGGCCTTCCTGCAAAAACTACTTGACCACCGGCATCTCCACCTTCGGGGCCCATGTCTATGATCCAATCGGCGCACTTCAATACATCGGTATTGTGCTCAATCACAAAAACGCTATTCCCACGATGGATCAACTCATTGAAGCTATCCAACAGTCTGGCAACATCATGGAAATGCAGACCCGTAGTAGGTTCATCAAAAATGAAAAGTGTGTGAGGCTCTGAGTCTCCTTTTGCCAAGAAGGCAGCCAGCTTGGTTCGTTGAGCTTCACCGCCACTTAGCGTATTGGATGATTGGCCCAGTTGCACGTATCCTAAGCCCACTTTTTCAAGGGGTATCAGCTTAGCGACGATTTTCCGCGCAGCTGTGCTATTTTCATCCTCCTTGAAGAACTGGATGGATTCAGTCACCGTCATGTTCAAAATGTTGGAGATATTCTTCTCTCTGTATTTAATCTCAAGTGTTTCGTCCTTAAAACGACTCCCCTTGCAGCTTTCACAGGTCAAGTAGATATCCGCCATAAACTGCATTTCAATTTTCACCACACCTTCTCCCTCGCACGTTTCACAGCGTCCACCCTTCACATTGAAACTGAATGCGCCAGGTTTGTAGCTTCTTAGCTTCGCTAATTTCTGTGAGGCATATAGCTGACGGATATCATCAAATGCCTTTACATACGTCACTGGATTCGATCGAGAACTTTTGCCAATAGGGTTTTGGTCAACAAATTCGATGGATTTGATCATTTTCAGATCGCCTTCGAGTTCATCGAAATCGCCCATTTTATTACCATACTCGCCTAGATGCTTCAAGAGAGCAGGGTAGAGGACCGAGTTTACCAAAGTTGACTTTCCACTACCGCTAACTCCAGACACTGCTACGAGACATTCAAGTGGAAACTGCACGTCAATGCCCTGCAAGTTGTTTTCTCGTGCACCTTTAATGGTTAGAGAGTTTTTCCACTTTCTGATCTTCTTTGGAATTTCAATCTCTTTTCTACCAGTTAGGTAGTCGGCAGTCAAAGAATTTTGAGCGGTAAGCAGTTCAGCGTGATTTCCTTGGAAGACCAACTCTCCGCCATGAGTTCCCGCTTCGGGGCCCATGTCGACGATTTGATCGGCAGCTTTCATGATTTCCTCATCGTGCTCTACGACAATGACTGTATTGCCGAGTCTTTGGAGTGATTTTAATACCTCGATCAAACGATTGGTATCATGGGGATGCAGCCCAATGCTAGGCTCGTCGAGAATGTACATGCTGCCAACCAAGCTGCTTCCAAGAGATGTGGCTAATTTGATTCTTTGGGATTCACCTCCAGAAAGCGTGTTTGAAAGTCGATTTAAGGTTAGGTATCCCAGCCCTACATCACAGAGGTACTGCAATCGATTCGTTACTTCAGTGAGTATTCGCCTAGAAACGTGTCGATCATTCTCCGAAAGGTCTAGATTTTCTAAAGCCACAACACTCTTGCCAACCGGCATCGCTAAAAGCTCAACTATGGAATGACCGCTTACTTTTACATAGCCAGCATCTTTTCTCAGTCGAGAACCTCTGCAATCGGGGCAAGTTGTTTTTCCGCGATAGCGACTTAGCATGACGCGGTATTGAATCTTATACGATTTGGACTCTAGGTATTTGAAGAACTCATTGAGCCCCTGAAAGTATTTGTTTCCCGTCCAAAGAAGCTCTATTTCCTCTTCGGTCAGTTTGTTGAACGGACGGTGAACGGGGAAATTGAACTTGTCTGCATTGTATATCAGCTCCTCCTTCCAAATGCTCAGTTTTTCCCCTCGCCACGCTGCTATAGCATTGTCATAGACGCTGAGACCACGGTTGGGAATGACTGCATCAGAATCAATCCCAATCACGCTTCCGAAGCCTTCGCATACTTTGCAGGCTCCCACTGGATTATTGAAACTAAAGAAGTGCTCGGATGGAATTTCAAAAGTCATTCCATCTCTTTCAAAACGATTGGTAAAGGTGTGGCTGCCCTTCTTCTCGCCATCCAATATTTCTAGTTCACATTCGCCCTGACCCTCGAAAAATGCAGTTTCGATAGAGTCGGCTATTCTAGCATCGTTTTCTTCGTCGTCTTTTTTGTTGACCACACGATCGAGCACAATTGAAACTTTCGAATTCTTTTTTGCCTCAGCTTCTTCCAGTCTTATAACTGTATTGTCAATTTTAACTCTAGCAAAGCCTTGTTGCTTGAGAATATCAAATTCTTGCTCCCAAGACCTGTCTTTTTTGGGAAGGATAGGAGCCAACACCATGCATTTTGATCCCTCTCCGATCGAGTGGAAGAAATCCATGACATCCGTTACTGTTTCTCGCTTTACTTCTTCACCCGAAACTGGGCTAATGGTTTTTCCTATTCTGGCGAATAGCAGCTTGAGGTAATCATAAATCTCAGTGGATGTGCCTACTGTAGATCGGGAATTTCTAGTGGTGACCTTTTGCTCAATGGCTATAGCGGGTGAGATACCTTCAATAGAGTCTACCTCTGGCTTATCCATTTTGCCCATAAACTGGCGGGCATAGGACGATAGGCTTTCAACATACCGCCTTTGTCCTTCTGCATACAGTGTGTCAAATGCCAATGAAGACTTCCCTGAACCTGAAAGGCCAGTAATCACGATAAACTTCCCTCTAGGTAGGGCGATTGTGACGCCCTTAAGATTGTGAGTACGAGCTTTTTTTATGATGATATGCGTCTTCGAATCAACGCGTTTAGCCGTTTTTGTACTCATATAGGATCACTGGGGATTAACATTTTTTGGAGGGACAAATTTATTACATATTTGCCTGCAATGAGGAATTAACATATCTTGGTCTCCAGTTGTTCGTATACAAGTGCGGACATTTTTTTTGAATACAACACTAAAACTCTTTTAGCCTATAGCATAAATCTACTCCTGAATTTTCAAATCACTACCACTAATCAAAAGGAGAAAGTATGCAATCTAACTCGGCTACCGACCAAGAACTGGTCAGACTATATCTAGAAGGAAACGAATCTGCATTTGAGGCTTTGTTGTCGCGACACAAAGAACGAGTCTATACGCAGGTCTATATGTTGGTAAGAGACGAAGAGCTCGCCAATGATATTTTTCAAGAAACATTTGTAAAAGTAATTCGCACCCTGAAACTGGGACGATACAATGAAGAAGGAAAGTTTCTTCCTTGGGTCATGCGAATAGCTCACAACCTTTCAATCGATCATTTCAGAAGATCGAAGAAAATGCCTTTTGTGAGAGAAAACGAAGATTACAGTCCGTTTGCTACTATACCTCGCGATGAGAAAAATGTAGAGGATCAATGGATCGATGATGTTATTAACGAAGATGTTCGAAAGCTGGTAGAAGAGCTTCCTGATGAACAGAAAGAAGTAGTGATGATGCGCCACTACGGCGGCATGAGCTTCAAAGAAATTGCTGAAAGAAGCAACGTGAGCATCAATACTTCATTGGGAAGAATGCGCTATGCACTCATCAATATGAGGAAGATGATAGAGAAGCACGACATCAAGCTGACTAAATAATTTTATATGGTTGGATAATAATCAGAGATGTAAGGTCGTTTTAGTCTCACAAAAACAAAAGCAGCCTATGCCAAATTTTACTTCTGATTATTTATTTGATTCAAACAAAGAAAAGGCAAGTCGCCGTTTTTCATCTCACAGAGGTGAAGAGGTGACAAGCCCCAAAAGGCAAACCATCGAAAATTTGATAGCTTTCTCCAAAGCTCTGGAAGTGAAAAGCGGAAAGGGTGGCTCTATAGAGATGGTGCTGAATTAAATGAAAACACGAATTATTCATAAGCGACATACTTAAAGTGTGTCGCTTTTTTTAGTTTAGGACATTATGAACATGATCATTAAATTATTTGTCAACGCATTGCTGGTTTTCGCCCTAGCTTGGGCCTTGCCAGGAGTCCATGTCGAAAGTTTCTGGACAGCACTGGTGGTGGCTATAATTCTTGGTCTTCTAAATATTTTCGTGAAACCAATTCTTGTTATCATCACCATACCAGTAACCATTCTCACTTTGGGTTTATTCCTTTTGGTGATTAACGCGCTAGTCATTCAATTAGCCGATTGGATGGTAGATGGTTTTAATGTGGATACTTTTTGGTGGGCATTATTATTCAGTTTTATTTTGAGTGTAATGAACTCGGCTTTTGAGAAATCTTCAAGTGGTGAAAAAAGACCAAAAAGAAAATTCTAATTCACTAAAACATTCGCAGCCCAAGTAGCCATGAGCAAATCTGGTTTTGTCTTGGCTTTGTATCCCATACTTTGGGCGTAACCCACTGCAGCCTGAAAAACTTTATTCGATGGAAATTCAGGATCAGAATTTAGGTCAAGGTCTATCTGCTCAATCGGTAGACCGCATTCGAACTTTAAATAGCCAGCTACATCAATACTTCTTTGCAGCTCACCCCATAGTCTTGTCCACATGTCTTTTACCAAAGGAGTAGCCTCTCTATGATAAATGACGTGTGCCCCATTGTTTTCGAAACGAAATACTACGGTTGTGGCGTAAAGGGTTTTGCTGGAGTAATTCTGACTATCGCTGCCTACATATATTTTCACACCTGAATGCTTGGTCACCATCTCTTGAGAATAGCTGCCGAGTTCTACTTCTATATGACTCCCCATTTTCTTAAATGACCTATCCATTCCTTTTTGCTTTCAATTTACAGTTCAAATATTTCATTCAACGATTAACAACTAAACAATTATCCACAATAAGAGTTTTTCTATTAGACGAACATTTGATTAAAATGCAAAAAATAACGCTGATTCTAGTCCTCTTTTTCACCATGAACCTTACGGCTCAAAACACTACAAATATGAATATTTACGACTTTTCTGTATCCGCATTAGAAGGCGGAACCATTGATTTTAATGACTATAAAGGCAAGAAAATGCTCATTGTCAACACCGCCTCCAAATGCGGTTATACTGCTCAGTATAAGCAACTGGAAGAATTGCAAAAGGAAATGGGTGACAAAGTGGTGGTTGTTGGCTTTCCAGCCAATAATTTCGGTGGGCAAGAGCCAGGTTCTAATGAAGAGATCGCTACTTTCTGCGAAAAGAATTACGGAGTCTCATTCCCCATGGCGGCCAAAGTCAGTGTAAAGGGCGCCGATCAGCATGAGCTATTTAAATGGCTTACTGCCGCCGAAAACGAAGACTTTACAGGAGATATTAAATGGAATTTCGAAAAGTTTTTGATCGACGAAGAGGGAAATTTAGTCCACCGATACCGGTCTGGAGCTTCACCATTGGATGAAGCCATTTTGAGTGCTCTAGAAGACTGATTCAAAATAGTATTTTTGGGCGCTGAACGGTGTCCATGAATTCCAGACTACTACAAAACGATAATTTCTACTACGGCTTATTCGCCGTTCTGCTGGTTCCCGCCTTGCTGATTAACCTGGGGGTTCACCATATCTTCATCCACACTGATGAGAGCCTTCGAGCCCTCATTGCATTGGAAATGTTGTTTAACGAAGAATTCATTGCACCTACGGTCAATGGACTTTTTTATTACAATAAGCCACCACTTTACAATTGGATAATAGCGGGCTCTTACAAACTTTTCGGTGAGCCGTCGCTGTTTGCCTTGCGCTTTCCAGTTTCAGTAGCTATTTTTCTTTATGGTTTTCTGATTGTTCGATTCATCGGAAGAGCAACCAACAGGTGGACTGGATGGCTGGTAGCCATAATGACGATTACCAGCGGTCGAATTCTATTTTACGACAGCTTCTTGGGTCTAATTGATATCGCTTTTTCGGCAGTGATCTTCACAAACTTCTTGCTCTTCTATCACTTGGGCAGGCAGAAAAAGTATTTCGCGCTTTTCGCGATCACTTATTTTTTAAGTGCCGTTGCGTATTTGATGAAGGGGCTTCCGCCAATAGTTTTTCAGGGATTTACTCTCATTGCATTTGCCATTTACATCAAAGATTGGAAGATTCTCTTTCACCGAATGCACTTTTTGGGTGCGCTCTTTTTCATCATTCCCGTAGGTCTTTATTACTTCGCCTACATTCAGGTCAATTCTCAATCGCTGCTCGGTCTTTTCGAAACGCTATGGACTGAGTCGAGCAAGAGAACAGTGACCGACCACGGGATAGTTGATACCCTGAAGACGCTCTATGAGTTCCCGCTGGAAAATCTCTACCACTTTGCGCCATGGACCATATTTGTTGTGTTTTTATTTAGAAAAGGGGCGCTGAAGTCGCTGTGGAGAGATGAATTTGGACGATTTGTAATCTTGGTTTTAGGTCTCAACATCATCGTTTATTGGACGTCTCCAGGTGTCCATCCTCGCTACCTCTTTATGTTCTTGCCGCTACTGTTTGTTTTGCTCGTAAAAGCAGAAGGAGAAGCGAAGTCAAGGGTCATATCTATTGTACAGATCATTTTTTTAGCGATCATGTTACTGGGGTCGATAGCGCCATGGTTTGCTTTAAGCCAAATCGCCGAATTGGGTGTGGATGGAAGTATATCCAAAATTGCAATCCTCAGCTTGTCAATGGCCATCATTGCCTTGGTGTTCTATCGACAGAAAAAAAGACGGTGGATCCTTCTGGGAATTTTTCTTCTCGTGGTTCGAATCGGCTTTGATTGGTTTGTTTTACCGAATCGAGATGTCAGGGGGGCAGGGTATGCATCGGCGGCAATGGAAGTGGCAAGAATCACCGAGGGAAAACCACTTTATATCGTTGGGCCAAACTACGTTCACAGTGCCACTTCTTTCATGATTGAAAGGGAAAGAGGTGAGATTCTAGAGCTTCGATCCGCGATGGAGCAGGGCTCATATTATCTCGCCAAAGAAGGTTTTGAGATCGAGAATGCAGATTCACTTTTGGGGTTTGGAACCAGAGGTACAGATCTCAAACTAATTCTCTACAGGAAGAATTAATGCATCACAAGCAGAATCGTACCCACCATCAAAACATTGTTTTAAGTTTGAACCTTATTTAATCTCCGTACTTTCTAGTTTGGATCGCGATCAACGCGATCTAATTGAGCATTCTTATATTCTGGGGTACAGTCATGCTGAGATTCCAGAAAAGTTTGATCTGCCACTAGGCACGGTCAAAACACGTATAAGGAATGCAATGAAGGCACTTCGGTCAATATTTGGAAATGGACGTTAATGTATACATAGAATCGGGTATTTTGGAGCAATATGCTCTCGGCGAGGTTACAGACCAGGAGCGTCGTGAGGTGGATTGTTTGTCCAAAATATACCCTGAAGTCATAACTGCTTTAGTCGAGGCTGAGCAGAATTTGGAGTCGATTGCTCGAGCGGGAGCGGTCAAAGCACCTGCTGGAATGAAGGCGAATATTATAGCGGAGTTGGCCAGCCACGATCAACTGCCAACTGATAATGCATCATCTGAAGTTCTTAATAATGAAGAGCCATCTGTATTGCCATCTCAGACTTCTGCCACTTGGCCTTTGGTGTGGGCCGTCGCCGCATCTATCACATTGCTTTTGGCCTTTTGGCAGTATGTGGAAAAAGGAAATGCAGAAATTGAATTGGCAGAAGTCAAGGAATTGCAAAATCAGCTTTTGGCGAACAACGAATACTTGAGGGGAGAAGTCGAGTACCTCACCGATGATGTTGAGGAGACTTTTGACCCAAGCTTCAAAAAGATTATTCTAGATCCGACCGAGAACATTGATGCTGAACAGTTCGCCGTTCTTTGGCAACAAGAATCAGGAAAAGTGAAGATTAGTTTGGCTTCTCTCCCCGAATTGCCTGCCGACAAGCAATACCAACTTTGGGTTTTGAAAGAAGGCGTGCCTTCAGATATGGGAGTGCTTCCCAAGGATTTTAACAATGTCTTCCTTGCAGGCGAGCTCGCTATTGAAGGTGATGCATTTGCGATTACCATCGAGCCCCTCGGGGGATTGCCCGATCCGAGTTTGGATCAATTGGTCTTCTATGGCACTGTGTAGGCTTTTCAAAAATTAGTTGGTTTTTTCTCGATTTCGAAATCTGCTCTTCCACCCGAAGCGTAGCTTACACAAATCAAAATCATAAAAAGTTAGCAGTAGTATTCGCTTTTGCCGCATTTGCAGTTGGAGGATTTTCTCAAAAAGGAACGGTAATGGTTTTTGATGAAGCCATGGGTCCAAAAAGAGATATCGTTTCGAGCTCCGTTAATTCGCCTAATCACACTAGCCTCGTGGCAGCGGTAAAGACAGCAGGGTTGGTTGGAACTTTGCAAGGAGAAGGGCCCTTTTGGGTTTTGACATCCGTAAATGACGCTTTCGGAAATCTGCCCGAAGGAACTGCGGCTCATTTGCTCAAGCCCGAAGCCAAGCCAAAGTTCACCTCAGTATTGACTTAGCACGTTTAGGTTGGGAACTATACTTTCGATTACATCGCCGCGGCTAACAAAAAGGGTAGGGGAAAGGTCGCTTTGAAAACCGTACAAGGCGCTTAGTTGATCTTCGCCATGAACGGAAAACAAAATATTTCAGTCATGGACAGCTCTGGAAATACAGCCACCATTGCTACTTACGACGTGAGGAAGAGCAACGGTGTCTGCTTCAGTTTTGCAGCAAAGTTGAGCTGCCAGCTCACAAAGTTGACATGAAAGTGCGTTTCGAGAACACATTTGATTTTCGCTTGGCTTTTCTCAGCGCGATCGGTGTAGGGTTGAACTTCTCGTTATGGGTCAAAAACGGCCGCCTCTCCATTATTTTCCAAGTATTAAGCTGCGTGTGAGAAATCGGTATAAAGCTGTTTTATTTTCATGTTGACAGAGTATTAAGGGGCCTCGGTTCAAAAAGGTAAAGGCTGTGATTTGACTGTTTTGCGACTTGAGTTATAGAGGGGAATCTGATCATTAATTCCTCTGTCTCTAAGGTTTTTCAGAGCTTCTTTTCTCTAACTTCGCACCATGATTCTTTGATATTTGAGCGACCTTTTATTGGATCCCTGGGAAACTAGGGCAGATCACTTGGCCGAAAATGACTGGGTGATCCTTGATGGTTTCATGCCTAAAGACCTACTGACCGTTTCGCGTAATTTTTTGAAAGAGAGGTTGACTTTGGAAGAATTTAAACAAGCTGGTATCGGCGCTTTGAACGATTTCCGAATAGAAAAGTCGATCAGAAGTGACGAGATATTTTGGCTTGAACGCTATCGTGATTTGGAGTTAAGTGGCTTTTTTGCTCTGGTAGATGAAGCCATTGCCCATTTAAATCGACTTTGTTTTTTGAGTATTTCGGGAAGCGAGTTTCACTTGGCTCATTACCCGTCTGGTTCTTTTTACAAGAGACACCTCGATCAGTTTGACTCTCGGAGCAATCGACTCATTTCTGTGGTGTTTTACCTAAACGAATTATGGAGGCCTGAGCATGGTGGAGAATTGCGACTTCATTCACCTGATGGTTCTTATCAAGATATTGCACCGATGCCTGGCAGAGTGATTTTTTTTAAAAGTGAAGCTGTACCCCATGAAGTAATGTTATCAAACGCGTCCAGGTATAGCATTACTGGATGGCTCTTGCATCACCCTCCAGGTTTAGGTTACTTATTGGCTTGACTTTATCCTACACGTTGGTAAAACAAAAAAGGCCGCTTCCTTTCAGAAGCGACCTTTCAATGTATCAATTCCTAAAAGTTTATCGCCAATCGACGATCTCAGCAGCAGCTTCGTATTCACCTGCTTCGAGTCTTACTTTTATTTTCTTGAAAGTTTCAATAGTCAATTCTACATCTTCCAACTTGTGCACTGCAGTTGGGATCAATCGCAGCATAATCACTTCTTTCGGTACAACTGGGTAAACCACGATAGAACAAAAGATATTGTGATTTTCCCGCAAATCCATTGTAAGATTGGTCGCTTCTCCAAGTGTTCCTTTGAGGAATACTGGAGTCACAGCGCTGTTGGTTACTCCTAGATCAAAGCCTGCTTCTTTCAATCCCGTTTGCAGAGCGGTAGCGATTTTCCAAAGATTGTCTTTGTGCTCGGGCTCCGTGCGCATCATGTCCAATCGCTTCAATGCTCCTATTACAAGAGGCATTGGTAGAGATTTGGCAAAGGTCTGAGAGCGCATGTTGTACTTTAAGTACTCAATTACTTGCTCGTCTCCTGCGACGAATGCTCCAATCGTAGCCATCGCCTTAGCGAAAGTTCCGAAGTAAACATCGATTTCTGCTTGTACTCCTTGGAAATCTCCAGCACCACGTCCGTTTTCGCCGATTGTCCCAAAACCGTGGGCATCATCTACGAAAAGACGAAATTTATAGCGCTCTTTATAACTAACAATGTCTTTAAGGTTTCCTTGGTCGCCTGCCATTCCAAAGACTCCCTCGGTAACGACTAGGATTCCTCCACCTGTCTTCGATGTCCAGTTTTCGGCTCTTTCGAGCTGCTTTTGGAAACTCTCCATGTCGTTGTGTCTAAACACAAAGCGCTTTCCTTGGTGGAGACGAACGCCGTCTACCATGCAAGCATGAGACTCAGAGTCATAAACAATTACGTCATTTCGATCTACCAAAGCTTCAATTGCCGACTGGCATCCTTGGTATCCGTAGTTGAGAAGGAACGCATCTTCTTTTTGCATGAAATCAGCCAATTCTTCCTCTAGCTCTTCATGCTTTGAAGTGTGTCCTGACATCATTCGGGCACCCATCGGGTATCCCATTCCCCATTCGGCGGCAGCTTCTCCATCTACTTTACGAACTGCGGGGTGATTGGCAAGACCTAGGTAGTTGTTGATACTCCATACCAAAACTTCCTTTCCGCGAAATTGCATCTTGCGACTAATTTCACCTTCCAATTTTGGAAATGTGAAATATCCATGGCTCTCTTTGGCGTGACGGCCTAAAGGACCTCTGTTGTTCTTAATCTTTTCAAAAATGTCTTGCATAAAAATATGGGTGACAGTTATTTCAAGCCGCGAAAATACCGCTTAATTAGCTCATGGCAAAATCTGCGTAAAATAACTGCAAACAACCTTTCGTTGTTAACTCATCTCAAATGGCTTCTCAATCTCCAAATAGAAAGTATCTTTGCGCGATGATTTTGCGATTCGTGAAATATATATTGATATTTCTGGTCTTCTTCTTTAGTTCTTGTTCTCAGTACAGCAAAGTACTTAAGAGCACTGACGTGGAGTTTAAATACACCAAGGCAGTAGAATACTATGAAAAAGGCCAATACAGCAAGGCCCTTTCCCTCTTCGACGAGTTGGGGACTCTCTTCCGTGGTTCAGACCGAAGCCAAGAGATTCACTATTACATCGCCAATTCACACTTTGCTCTCGAAGACTTCTACTTTGCGGCATATTATTACAAGAACTTCACGAAAACTTATCCGCGAAGCGCCAGGGCAGAGGAGGCTTTATTTAAATCGGCTTATTGCAGCTACCTCAACTCTCCCGTGTCTAATTTGGATCAGACAGATACCGAGATGGCTATCGATGAATTTCAGCTGTTCCTCAACCGATATCCTCAAACTGACCTCAAGGACAGTACGAACGTCATGATAGATGAGTTGAGATTAAAGTTGGAGGTAAAGGCATTTGACAACTCCAAGCTCTATTACCTCACAGAGGACTATAAGTCTGCTTCGGTGGCTTTGCAGAACATGCTGGTCGATTTTCCAGACAGTCCTCACCGCGAAGAGATTGAATTTTTAGTGGTGAAAAGCTCATATTTATTGGCAATTAACAGCATTGCTTCAAAGAAAGAAGAGCGATTGAACGCTACCATCGAACATTATCATAAATTTGTAGATTCTTTCCAGGATAGCGAATACGTAAAAAAGGCAGAAGACTTTTATGTCGGTGCCCTTCGCGAACTGGATAAAATGAAGTTTTAAGACCCGGGATATGAATTTCAAAAATACCAATGCAGCGCGCACTACCATTACGCGTGACGTGTACGACCTCGAAAAGCAAACCAACAATATCTACGAAGCTATTGTGGTAATGTCGAAACGTGCCAACCAAATTAGCGGTGAGATGAAAGAAGAGCTCAACGCTAAATTGCAGGAATTCGCAACCAGCCAAGATAACTTGGAAGAGGTGTTTGAAAACAGAGAGCAGATTGAGATCTCAAAATTCTACGAGCGTCTCCCAAAGCCACATTCAATTTCTGTTCAGGAGCTTTTGGAAGATAAGGTTTACTTCCGTCGCCAAGAGGAAGAAGAAGCAAACGCGTAATTTTTTTCTGAAGCCATGCTTCGAGGTAAGCGTATTTTATTAGGCGTTACAGGGAGCATTGCCGCATACAAATCAGCTTTTTTAGTTAGAGAGTTTATCAAGGCGGGCGCTGAAGTGCAAGTAGTCTTAACAGATGCTGCACGGTTATTTGTTACGCCCTTAACCCTCGGAACGCTAAGCAATAGACCTGTTCTTGACAATTTTGTCAAAGAGCCACTTCACGCAGGAGTTTGGAATAATCATGTCGAGCTCGGACTTTGGGCCGATCTTTTGGTGGTAGCTCCAGCTTCCGCCAATTCCTTGGCCAAAATGGCACACGGAGAAGCCGATAACCTGCTGCTGACCACATATCTTAGTGCTAAGTGCCCAGTGTATTTTGCGCCTGCGATGGATTTGGATATGCACGCTCATGGTGCAAATCAATCCAATATTGAAACGCTCGAAAAGCGAGGGGATATTCACATCCCTTCTAGAAGCGGAGAGCTAGCAAGCGGGTTGGAAGGGCAAGGAAGAATGGCTGAACCCGAAGAAATCAGAGCTTTTATTGAAAATGACCTGAAAGGGAAAGCTCCTCTTTTTGAGAAAAAGATCTTAATTACTGCAGGTCCTACCCAAGAACCTATCGACCCTGTGCGCTATATCGGAAATCGAAGTACTGGGAAAATGGGCTATGCCATTGCGGAGGCGGCTGTATCAATGGGGGCCGAAGTCACACTTGTTTCTGGGCCTGTTGCCATTGATCCTCCAAAAGGTGTGGATTTGATTGGTGTAAATACAGCTCAGGAAATGTTTGATGCCACAACGCCACTTTTTGATTCGTGCGATGTAGCTATTTTAGCGGCTGCCGTGGCAGACTATCGCCCCAGAGAAGTAGCCACTCAGAAACTCAAGAAGACTTCTGAAGAACTGATCATCGGCCTTGAGCCAACTCCTGATATTTTGAAAACACTTGGAGAGAAGAAGACGAATCAGGTTTTGGTTGGTTTTGCTTTAGAGACCAATAACGGGCTGGAGAATGCAAAAGGAAAGCTCGATCGGAAGAACTGCGATTTAATCGTGCTCAATACTCTGGCTGATAGCCAAGCGGGTTTTGGCTTTGATACGAATAAAGTTACTTTCGTATCGGGCAATATAACAGAAGAAACTGAGTTAAAAACGAAGCGAGAAATTGCCGTTGACCTCCTTCACTTCATCAAGGAATATTTTTTATGAGAAAATTACTACTCACTCTATTCATTATTAATGCTTTTGCTTTGAATTCTCAAGCTCAGGAGCTCAACTGTCAGATCCAGGTGATCTTTCCACAAATTCAAGGAGTGAACACGGCCATTTTCGAGCAAATGGAAAATGACATTTTCGAGTTTATGAATAACCGAAAGTGGACGAATGACAAGTTCTCTATTGAAGAGAGAATTGAATGCAGCATTGTCATTAATATCACTGAAGCCCGAGCAAGTTCAAACACGTATCGCGCAGAGATGCAAGTTATTTCTACACGTCCTGTTTATGGTACGGATTATCAGACCCTTATACTAAACGTCAGAGATGTGAACCTCACTTTTGACTACTTTCAGAATACCCAGTATAATTTCAATCCAGATCAGTTTAAAAATAACTTGGTTTCGTCGTTGGCATTCTACGCCTACATGATCATTGGTTTTGATTATGACACTTTCTCACTGAAAGGCGGTACGCCTTATTTTCAGCAAGCACAGCGAATTGTTCAGAGTGCCCAAGTCTCCAATTTCGAGGGATGGAAAGCATTTGAAGGCGACAAGAATCGATATTGGCTGGTAGAAGACATTCTCCACCGAACCTTTGAACCTATGCGCGAGACTTTATACAGCTACCACCGCGAAGGTTTGGACAAGATGAGCGAAAAGATGCGTCCAGCGCGTCAGGCCATCATGAATAGTTTGAAGAATTTTGAGCAAGTTCATAGAGTCAAGCCATTGGCCTATAACACACAGCAATTCTTCTTGGCAAAAAGCGATGAGATTGTTAATCTTTTCACGGAAGCAGACCCCCCTGAACGCAACCAAGTCTACGAAGTCGTTTCTCAGGTTGACCCAGGAAACCTTGCCAAGTACGATAAGATGCAGAAGGGTAAGTAACCTGACCAGAAATTTTCTTTTCCGACGTACCTTTAGTCTATGCTTACACATCTTTCCATTCGGCATTATGCGTTGATCGACCATTTGGAGATTGATTTATCCGATGGGCTTAACATCATAACTGGTGAAACAGGCAGCGGAAAATCAATCATCCTCGGTGCCTTAAGCTTGATACTGGGAGAGCGTGCAGAAAAGCGCGTAGTTAAAGAGGGACAAAAAAAATGCATCGTGGAAGGAGCATTTTCTTTAGATCCTGCGAAATGGAAAACAATTTTCGATGGCAATGATGTAGATTTTGAAGTCAATTCTATTCTGAGACGAGAAGTTCTAGCATCAGGTAAAAGTCGAGCATTCATAAATGATACTCCTGTCAATTTAAAATTGCTGCGAGAAGTCGCTCTCGAACTGGTAGACATCCATTCGCAACATCAGACTATTCAACTCAATAATCCAGAGTTTCAGCTAGGAGTTATTGATGCTTATGCCAAAGCAATCGAAGAGAAAAAAGAGTATGTAAAGGCTTTCAACTCTTATTCTACTGACCAGAAGAGACTAAAAGAGCTCGAGGAGAGCTTAGCACAAGACAAACGCGAGATGGATTTCGTAGCCTTCCAACTCAAGGAGTTTGATGAGATCAATTTGGATCAAATCGAGGAAAATGAACTAGAGGAAGAATACAATATACTTTCCAACAGTGAGGAAATTGCCCAAAAACTTCATGGCGCCGTGGAATTGCTCAATGAAGGAGAAAGTCCCATTCTTTCAAATTTAAAGGAGGTTGGGGTTTTGATGGAAGAGATATCCGAGTATTCCAACGCTTACAGAGATCTAAGTCAGCGAATTAAGAGTGCTATTATTGAATTGGATGATGTTGTTCTTGACGCACAGAATGCATCGGGTGATATCGAGATGAATCCTAAAAGATTGGCCACATTGGACACGATCAGATCGGTGATTTTTAGACTAGAACAGAAGCACAGTGTTCAGGGAGTAGAGTCACTAAAAGCTAGAAGAGACGAACTGGCTCAACGTATTTCAGGAAGTGAAAACCTGGAAGAAGAAATCGTGCTATTGACAAAAGAAGTGACCAAGGGGCTTGTGATCGTTCGCAAGGTTGGGAAGTTGCTTAGTAATAAACGAAAGGCTTCCTCTTCGGAATTCACTACTTCATTAGAGCTCCTCCTCGGCTTACTAAACATGAAGAAGGCCTCGTTTGAGCTGCATTTCGAACAGATAGATAGTCCTACCGCTAATGGATTCGACAAGTTAGAAATGCGGTTTAGTGCCAATCCTGGCCGTAAGCCCGAACCTCTAAAAAATGTAGCTTCGGGAGGAGAGTTGTCCCGTTTGATGCTTTCCATCAAAAAGCTATCAGCATCTCAAGGTCGAACCATTATATTGGATGAAATCGATTCTGGAGTTTCAGGTGAAGTCGCCAATTCAATGGGTAGAATCATGAAGGAGATGGGTGTCAACCAGCAAGTGATCAGCATCACTCACTTGCCCCAGATTGCATCGAAAGGCGAGACTCATTTTAAAGTTTTCAAGGAAGAATCAGATCGATCTACCAAAACACGAATTGAAAGATTGGACGAAAAGGAGAGGGTAGTGGAGATCGCTCAAATGCTTAGCGGAGCTGAGACTACAACTGCTGCTATGGACAATGCCAGAGATTTATTGCTAGCAAACTGAGTCTGTGCATTAATTCCGCGACTCTATGTTGGTGCGGATCTTCAATTCTTATTCCACTTGTTTTATAAGTCAGAATTAAAGCTAATGGCATGATAGTCATACTTCCATGGGGCAGTGGTCCTTGATTATTCCCTTTGATTGTGAGATCGCTTTGGGACGTATTTAAAATTACGTTCGCCTTGATATCGAACTTTCTCAATCAGACTCTTCATTCTATTTACATACACCAATTAAACCCGTCTCCCTTTTTCTATATTTGCGCCTGAATCATTAAGAAGTCAGAATCATGGCCAACAACCTACTCGAAGGAAAAAAAGGAATCATTTTCGGAGCATTGAACGATATGTCTATCGCTTGGAAAGTGGCAGAACAAGCATACGAACAAGGTGCAGAATTTGTCTTGACCAATGCGCCAATCGCATTGAGAATGGGAGAGATTAATACGTTAGCAGAAAAGTGTGGCAATGCGCTTGTAATTCCTGCCGATGCTACTAGTAACGAGGATCTTTCGAATCTTTTTGACAAGACCACAGAGCATTTTGGAGGAAAGATTGATTTCGTTCTTCACTCTATCGGAATGTCTCCAAACGTGAGGAAGGGTAAGCACTACACAGCTACCAACTATGATTTTTACCACAAGACACTAGACATCTCAGCTATGAGCCTGCATCGTGTGCTTAAAACGGCTTACGAAAAAGACGCCATCAATGATTGGGGATCTGTAGTGGCGCTTTCTTATATCGCAGCCCAAAGAGTATTCCCTGATTACAACGACATGGCTGATGCCAAGTCTTTGTTGGAAAGCATCGCCAGAAGTTTTGGATACCACTATGGAGTGAAGAATAAGGTGCGAATCAACACCATTTCTCAATCGCCTACGGTAACTACTGCTGGAAGTGGTGTGAAGGGTTTTGATGAGTTTGTGGCGTACGCCGAAAGCATGAGTCCTCTGGGGAATGCCAGTTCAGAAGATTGTGCCAATTATGTGATCAGTCTTTTCAGCGATTTCACGAAGTACGTGACGATGCAAAACCTCTTTCACGACGGTGGATTCAGTTTCACAGGAGTGTCCGAAGACGTTATTGGTCGATTCGCGAAGTAAGGTTATTCCAATTCGTATCGAGCCAACTCGGTTTTCCATTCTAAGGTCTCAATCCGCTTAATTATGGCCAGATTTAGTGGCTTTCTGGTTTTCCCCAAGGGTAAAGCGTAAGCGTAGTATTGTGTTAAGAATCTTGCTGGCGCAACAGTTATTTCGTCTTCGAGATTTTTTTCAAAGATCTTATGTCGGAGTAACGGCTCGTCGTAAACGAATGCCTCGGTCTTTCCAGTAGCTAACATATCTAATGCTACGTCAACAGTTGCTACCCTGATTGACGCAATATTTTTTGAATCCAAATAATCATCGGACGTTGATCCAACTATGGTTACGACTTTGGAAATTTTTAAATCGTCCAGATTGCTAATGTCTAGAGAAAGCTGCCCTACAGTTAGTGAAGAGGCAATTGATGCCGTGAACGTACTGATGATGATGATAGCTGTGAACATCCAAATTAAACCAACGATCCGCCCGCCGATACTTTTCGGAGCTTTGTCTCCGTAGCCTACCGTTGTCATGGTTACGGCACTCCACCAAAATGAGTCCCAAAGGCCTTTTCTATTTTTACTGAACTCGTCCTCATTGTGTTTTCGTTCAAAAAGCCATGCTAGAAATCCGAAGATCAAAATAACAAAAGCCAATAGGGCTATTGCTATCCAGAATTTCCAAGAGAAAAAATTCTGAAGTAATCGTATGAACTGACCTTTCTGTTCCTTCTTGACTGCGATGGCCAAGTTTGTAATGAAGAAGGGCTGTGTGAACTCCATATTGGTCAATCGCTCGGCTGTGACCGTCAGTGGGTTTATGGAAATGTCAACCTCATTATTCTGAACACCTGCGACCAAAGAGGGTAGGTCAGGATACTGTTTGTATTCGAATTCTACCTGTAAGTCGGAAGCAACTCGCTCCCAAAGAAAAATGCTAAGTCCTTCGAATTCGCCTTCTACCCCAGTTTCTATAATGAAGGGCTCACTCGTTTTTATTCCAACCTTTACCACTTGATTTTGAGGGAACTGGGGCACCGTATCGAGAAATTGCCGCACCTGTCCGAAAGAAGAATGAAGGGTGCTCAGAAAGAGTAGGCTTATTAATAATGTACGCATCTATTAAGATCTTTTATTCGGTCATTTTATTCGGTCAACATTTCAGCAAGTTCTTTGAGCATCATAGCTGTTGCTCCCCAAACGGTGTGACCTAGAATATCGAAATACTTGACTTCAAGCTCCGAGTGAGTTATTTGGACAAATATGGGTTTTTCTTTAATGGAACTTTCTGCTAAAATCAATTTAAGTGGCGCTTCAATAATTTCTGCTACCTCTAAGGGGTCGGGCTTGAAATTAGGTCTTTCCCTAGAATAGCCCACAAAAGGAGAAACCAGAAACCGACTAGGTGGAATGTAGACTTTTGAAAGGGGGCCAACTACCGTCACATTTTTGGGACGTATGTTCATCTCTTCGTGCGCCTCTCGCAGAGCTGTCTGCACCAAGTCTTTGTCTGTTTGCTCGTACTTTCCACCTGGAAAACTCACCTGCCCGCTATGCGCGCCGTTGTAAGTGTTTCTGAGCATAAGAGCAACGTGAGGTTCGTTGTCTTTAGGGTAGAGGAGGGCCAATACTGCTCCTTTCCTCGCGTTGGGGTCTACCTTTTCTGCATCTGTAGCTTTTGGTCTCATGTAGTTGATCATCTTCCTGTGCGCATCCCAGCCAGGCAGAGGCTGCTCTATTGCTTTTTGTATCCTTGAAATAAGTTCATCCACACTCCAAAATTACTTCTTTAATCCATTCCCATTCTTCATTGCTCGAACTCTATATTTGCGTCATGCCCGTTTATGGTTTAGATCCTGAGTACTTAATCTTTCCCGATCCAGAAGATGCCAGTGAAGACGGTCTTCTGGCTGTCGGTGGACTATTAAGAGAAGACTGGGTGCTGAAGGCTTACGAGCTGGGTATTTTTCCCTGGTTCAATGAGTGTGATCCCATCCTTTGGTGGAGTGTCGATCCGCGAAGTGTCCTCTTCTTTGATAACCTGCGCGTGCAGAAGAGTATGCGACCCTATTTAAATTCCGATAAATACATCTTTACATTAGATACGGCTTTTGAAGAAGTTATGAAATCGTGCGCCAATGCGCCAGGAAGAGGTAAGTCGCATACTTGGATCAGTGAAGAAATGATGGATGTCTATACCTCTTTGCATCGAATGGGAGTAGCGCATAGCGCCGAAGTATGGCATGATGGAAATCTTGTTGGTGGACTCTACGGCCTTAGTCTGGGGCGTGCTTTTTTTGGCGAAAGCATGTTTAGCAATGAGAATAATATGTCGAAATTGGCCTTTATACGACTTTGTGGATTTTTAGAGAAACGAAATTTTGATTTTGTGGATTGTCAAGTTCCTACTGCACACCTAGAGGGCTTGGGAGCTAGAAACATTCCAAGAACCGAATACCTTCAATTGCTAAAGAAGGCATTGGAAGCCCCGACTAGTATGGGGAAGTGGAGTATTTAATAAATCTCAGAAATTTTCTTCATTGTCTTAAGCTGTTCAGAAGTGACGGGTTTAGAGAAAAAGGTCTTGACGGAATCATAAGTGCTTGCGTGATCAAAATCCGCCTGATTGATCGTGGACGACAATATGCAAATAGGCACTGCAGAGGCACCGTTATCGCATAGTTTGCAATATTCATTTAAAAACCCCCAGCCATCCATAACAGGCATGTTTAGATCTAGGACGATTAAGTCGGGTTTTTCACCCAAAGCGTCCTGTCCATTTTTAAGATAATTTATGGCCTCTAAACCATTCCTTGATTCGTTCACTATCTCCATGCCTTCAGTATTTTCGATTTGTTTTTGAAAAATAAAGAGGAATGTAGAATCATCGTCGATGACCATTATTCTCATAGTTTCTCAGTTTTCCTTTTCGATAAGACTCTATTTAGATGCGCTATTTTCATTTTCTTTAAAGCTCTATTTGTTCACCAGAATTGCCGTGAAGCAAGTTCCGTAGTTGGGTTTACTTTCTATAGAAATACTACCGCCTTGCGAAGTAAGTTGTTTTTTTACCAGATACAAACCCAGTCCTTTCCCTTCAGTATCGCTGTGAAATCTCTTGTACATGCCAAAGAGATTCTTTCCATGCTTGTTAAGGTCAATTCCCAAACCATTATCCTTAAAGACCAGCTTAACAAGGTTATTTGAAAGCGAAGCATGAATTTGGATGATCGGATCGACTTCTTCTCTTCTGTATTTTATTGCATTCGAAATCAAATTCAAAAAGAGATTATCTAAATGCGATTTCTCGTATTTGATATTTTCTACTTCAAAATTTGTTTGAATTTGAAATTTGGTTGTTCTAATTATTTCGCTCAGCTGAAGTTTGACGCTCTCTACTGCATCATTCAGGTTGATGATATTAAATTCCATTGGCTCTTTGGCCCGAACGCGCAACACTTGATGCATGTCTTCCAGGGTCAAATTTAGTTTGTCTACTGTTTTTGAAAACTTGTCTAGAATAACTTTATTCGTTGAATCGGCTGGGTTTTCGTGGTCGTAATGATCTAAAAGACCAATAAGGTTAGCCACAGGAGCTCTTAAGTTATGGCTAGCAATATGAGCGAATTCATTCAATTCTTCCGATTTTTTCTCCAATGAGACAATAACTTCTTCGAGCTGGTCACGAGATTGAATAGTCTCTGTGATATCCAGAGCTATACCCAAGGTGAAATAGCCTTTCTCGTCTTCGAGGATACACGTATTAATAACTAGATGTCTTGACTCACCATTCTTGGTTTTCACCTCCAATTGGTAAGATTTCTGAGAGTAGTCGCCAAGCTTCCTTGCTTCTATAGCTTGAACTGCTCTTTGATCGGCGTGAATAATCAATCTAAGCGTATCAAAATCAGAAGATAAAAACTCTTCCGAAGTGTAACCGATCATTTTGCAGAACTGGTCATTTACATATTCAAATACTCCATTTCGGTGAATATAAAGACCGCCAAAAGCATTTTTCACAAAGTTTTGGTACTTCGCTTCGGTGTACCCAATTTCCTGAATGGTTCGTGAGCGTTCGATACTCGTTGCGGCAATGGATGCGATGGCTTCTAAGATATTGGTATCTTCCTTGGTGAAATAATTTTTCTCAGGGTGCTCCGAATCAATGACTCCGATCACCTCATCTCCAACCATTATAGGAACGGCTATTTCTGAAAGTCGTGGAGCGTCATCTAGGACATATCGACTGTCTTTTGAAGTATCTCCGACCACGATTGTTTTCTTTTCAATAGCAGTTGCACCTACTATTCCTTGTCCAAATTTCAGGCTGATAGGGTCTTTGATGTTTTTTCGAAGTGTTCCTGGTTTTTTTGGTCCGTGTGCAGCTTTTTGTTTGAGAAGTTGCTCTTGTCGATCCACCAAGAACACTACACAATCGACAAAATGTAGCCTTGCAATCGCTTGGCTTACAATTGTCCTAGCTACATCATCTTCCGTTCGAGCCTCCAGCAAAGCGATCGAGAACGCATTAATAACGGCCAAATAAGTTTGGTACTTTACTGTGTTAGATATATCAGTCCCGAAAATATCTACCAAATCTTCATTATCTCTAGGGCAGAAGATGAAATTGAAATGGCAATCCTTGATGTGAAATGTTTTTTCCGCTACGGTCTTCGTTTGGATGGCAAGAGTTGCAAAATCTACAAAACTTTTGAGGTAAACTTTAAGATTATGTTGGCCTCCGCATAATTCCATAACTCCATCAGCGGCACTGTTTGAGTACTCAAGCCTTCCGTTTAGACCCATGGTAAAAACGGGATTGGGATTTCGATCAGGATAAAAATTCAATTCTTTCGTCTTTTCTATCTGTTAGATAATTAGACTTATCTCAGTGTTTAGCTATTTAATACGATAAGATACCTCTTAGGGTTTGCTCGCTTCACAACTCTTTTCATGTTGCAATTTATTAATCAAACTAGCTTAGGATCAAAAATTTAGATGTAGCTCGACTTACGGAAGACGAATCATATATTCCACGCTATAAATGGATGACGGAAACAGATAGGGTGTGGAGAACGAACCCAAATTAATTCTTGAAAATGAATTTTGTACTCAATCGAACACCCTTTGAATAGATGCTGCAGATATAAATTCCATCAATCGGTTTGAAGTTCAGCGCAAGCTGATCCGTTTCAGCAGTCAGCAGTGCTGAGAACACTTCCTGCCCAACGATATTGAAAATTCTCAATTTTCCTTTGAGATCTGAAGGCTTAGTGACCACAATACCTCGGTCTCCCTGATAAACGCGGAAACCTCCGTTTCTCGTTTCATCGCTCACGTTTGTAGTAAATAGGTTTAAGGCCGTGGATGAGGCTGTCGAGAAATTAGACCCTTGATAAACGATTTCGCGGGTTGACGGATGGATTACATAACAAATGGGTGTTCCTGTTAATAACCAATGCTCATCTAAATCAAGAAAAGAAAAGATGGTTTCATCCCAAGAATAGGTTGAATTCCAGTTCGAAATGTTTTGGCAAGTAGGGATAGCTGAAGAATAAAGATTGATCATAGCGGCCCATACTTGAACGGTGCCAGTATTTGCTTGAGCAAATTCGATAACATCATCAGCTTGATTTTGGCAATTGCCGCAATCAAAACCTTTAGAGGCAACGAGCAACGGCAAGCCTCCATCACCAACTTGATAAATACTGCGAGATTCGCCTTCGCAATTTGTTTCCGTGCGGTCGGAAACTTGAGCAATAGAAGGTATAGTGGAGGTTAAAAGAATGAAGATGTAAAGGTGTTTCATAATCGGTATTTAATCAAAATTAGTCTTTCAACGCGCTCCAAGAAAGAGGAGTTATAAAATCATAAACCCATTATCGTTTAAGCGACAGAATTGTGAGTTCTCTTTTTTGCCTTTTCTTGAACGTACCTTTCGATTTTGTTTAAACTTTGGAACAATTGTTCGAAGCTCTCAATGACGAAGTACTTGTCTTGAATCTTCATATTGTCGTAGTCTTGCTCCAATACAGAGGCTACATCAAATTCAAGATGTTCGGGTTCATTAGAAAGGCTAAATTTTGTTTCTCCATGAGAAGAGAGAATTCCTGCTCCGTAGATTTTCAATATTCCGTCTTCTCTTATTAGCCCAAACTCTATGGTAAACCAATACATTCGACCAAGCATCTCAATAGATTCAGGATCATCTAGGTATTTCATTGCAATATCGGCCAATCCTTTGAAGAAAGCGCAGAAAGTTGGATTGCTCAGAAGAGGCACGTGACCGAAAACATCATGGAACATATCTGGTTCATCCAAGTAGTCCAATTCCGACATCTTCCTGAGCCAACTGGTAGCGCTGAAGGTTTTGTTGGACAAAAGCGGAAAGAACTCTTCATTCGGAACGATGTTAGGCACTACAGAAAGTTGCCAACCTGATTGTTCCTTCAAAATCGCATTGACTTCTTTGAAGTCGGGTATTTTGTCAGATCTAAACCCGACCAAATCAACCGCTTCAAGGTAAGATTGAGAAGCTAGTTCGGGAAGTATCTTCATTTGCCTTTCAAAGAGGGTTTTCCACACTTTAAAATCTTCCGCTCTGTACTTGCTGTAATTCTGTTTCATTAATTCTTGGATATAAAAAAACCCGATTCAAAAAGAATCGGGTGGAATAAGTTTTTTTGACATACTTACTGCATCGACCCGATGGGAAAGTGGTAGTAATAATATGTCTTTGCTACATTCATGCTTCAAATCTATTATCTTTTACTCAATAATCAACGATTCGTTTCAGGAAAGGTTTGTTTTTGCTTGCGATCTTTTGTTACTGCCGCAAAGAAACACTTGCTTTGTTTGATTCAAATTTTCAAAATTCATGCACCGCCTTTTATTCTTTGTTTTAATCCTCCCCATTCTGGGTTCTTCCCAAGGTGGTTGGGAGTGGGATATTCTCCCTTCTATGCCCGAGCCCGTCTCCAATAACGCTGTTGTCGAAGCCTTCGCCGGCGACTCTCTTTGTGTTTATAGCTTCACGGGTATTTCTGAAGGATTAGAGCCTGAAGATATTCACCTCAAATCTTGGCGGTACAATACCGTATCTGAGCAATGGACGCAACTTCCTGACGTAGATGATTTTAAAGGTAAAATAGCAGCAGGAGCCTCTACCATTAACAACATTATTTACCTGATCGGAGGCTACCACGTTTTTGAAGGGTTCAATGAGCAAACCTCGAATAAGGTTCATCGCTTTGATGCTGATGCAAATATTTGGCTAGAGGATGGAGCTGATATCCCAGTGCCGATTGATGATCAAGTTCAAGCAGTGTGGCGTGATAGCCTGATCTTTGTTATCACTGGCTGGAGCCAAAATACCAATGTCGATGATGTCCAAATCTATGATCCCTCTATTGACAATTGGACAGCTGCCACCTCAACACCAAATTTGAGCAGCTTTAAGGCGTTTGGCGCTTCGGGAACAATTATAGGCGATACGATCTATTACTATGGAGGGACGAAGATTTCGGGATTCAACTTTTTGGCGACCAACGAGTTTCGCAAAGGGATTATTAATCCCGAGGATCCAACGGACATATTGTGGTCACTCGAACAGGATACTGATCTACCCGATGGTTATCGAATGGCCTGTACCTCTTTCGGAGATGAAGTGGTGTGGATAGGAGGGGGACAGATAGCTTACAATTTTGACGGATTAGCATATTCAGGAGGTGCAGTTGTTCAGCCACACCAGGAGATCAGGACCTTTAATTCATTCACCAACTCATGGTCATTCTTTGCGGGTTCACCTTTTGCGGCAATGGATTTAAGGGGAATAGCCAGAGTGGCAGATGATGAATGGATTATTGCTGGAGGCATGACTACTGATGCTCAAGTCACCGATGCAGTTTACAGAATTCGAAGGGCGACCGTTTCAACTCAAAATGCTAGTATTTCTGGCCTGAAAGTATTTTGCAGTTTAGATCAATTGGTCATTGGAGCGCTTCCAGCTGGGAATTACCGAATGGGCTTATTTGATATCTCAGGCCGTTTGGTGTTTAGCCAGATTCTCTCCGAGGGCAAGCATACTATTTCCACTTCAGCTCTCCCCGACGGAATTTACCTACTTGCAATACGGCAAACTGAAGGAAGTCAATTTGGTATTGCGAATTTTAAAATAGCCACTTTCTGATGTGGTGTTTTTTTGAAATGATTGGTTTGATTTAGGATATTAGAAGTATTATTGCCCCAATTAATTTTCTTGCATAGAAAAGATGCAAAAAGTGAAATAAGTATAGCGAAGTAAAGCTCCACATGAAAGAATTGAATCATTACAGCAAAACAGTCACGCAAGACCCTACTCAGCCAGCGGCTCAAGCGATGCTTTATGCTATTGGATTGACCAAAGAGGATCTTCTGAAGCCATTTGTAGGGATCGCCAGCACAGGGTTTGAAGGCAATCCCTGCAATATGCACCTCAACGATCTGGCCAAACTGGTAAAGCAGGGCACCTTGAACCAAGATACCGTTGGACTCATCTTCAATACCATTGGCGTAAGTGATGGAATTTCGATGGGAACACCTGGAATGAGGTATTCTCTGCCTTCAAGAGACATCATCGCTGATTCGATGGAAACCGTAGTTCAGGCAATGAGTTATGATGGACTGATCACTGTAGTTGGCTGCGACAAAAATATGCCTGGTGCTTTATTGGCAATGATTCGCTTGAATCGACCAAGTATTCTCGTTTACGGCGGTACGATTGACTCTGGCTCTCACAATGGAAAGAAACTGGATGTGGTATCGGCATTTGAGGCTTGGGGCAGCAAAGTTGCGGGAACCATGGGCGAGACGGAATACCAAAACATAGTGGAAAAAGCATGTCCTGGTGCGGGTGCTTGCGGGGGAATGTATACAGCCAACACCATGGCTTCAGCCATTGAAGCGATAGGTATGGCTTTGCCATTCAACTCTTCAAACCCTGCTCTTAGCGAAGCGAAAAAGATTGAATCGATCAGAGCAGGTGAGGCAATACGACTCCTACTGGAAAAGGATATCAAACCCTTGGATATCATTACGAGAAAATCATTGGAAAACGCCGTTCGATTGATCACCATTTTAGGCGGTTCAACCAATGCTGTTTTGCATTTCCTGGCAATAGCGCGTTCAGCCCAAATTGACTTTACATTAAAGGATTTTCAAGACATCAGCGATAACACTCCTTTTCTAGCGGATCTGAAGCCAAGTGGAAAGTACTTAATGGAAGATGTCCATGCGGTAGGAGGAATACCAGCAGTATTAAAATACCTTCTTGGAAAAGGACTGATTCACGGAGACTGTATGACCGTTACAGGTAAAACACTGGCTGAGAATCTAGCCGAGGTAGACGACCTTACGGAAGGTCAAGATGTAATAAAAACCATTGAAAAGCCCATTAAAGTTTCGGGTCATTTGCAAATGCTCTACGGCAATTTAGCAACGAGAGGAAGTGTAGCCAAAATAACTGGTAAAGAAGGACTAACTTTCAGAGGTAAAGCGAAGGTATTCGAAGGCGAATACGATGCCAATGCAGGGATAGGTGCTGGAAAGGTCGAAAAAGGAGACGTTGTAGTGATACGCTACGAAGGCCCAAAGGGTGGGCCTGGTATGCCTGAAATGCTAAAGCCTACCGCTGCCATAATGGGAGCCGGATTGGGAAAAGATGTGGCATTGATCACTGACGGTCGTTTCTCTGGTGGAACGCACGGGTTTGTTGTAGGCCACATTACACCAGAAGCACAAGAGGGAGGAACCATTGCATTGGTAAAAGATGGAGACATCATAGCCTTGGATGCGGATAGCAACACCATTAATTTGGAGGTGTCGGAAGAAGAACTTGAAAAAAGAAGAAAAAATTGGGTAGCCCCTAAACTCAAGTTTGATCGCGGTGTTCTTTATAAGTATGCCAAAACAGTATCCTCTGCATCAGAGGGTTGTGTTACAGATGAATTTTAACCAATCATAGATTATTAGTGCTAATTAAAAGTTGGAAGGGATGAAGAAGGAAGCTTCACAAATGGGAATAGAGGAAGTGACTCTATCCGAAAATAATAGAAAGTCTAAGGCAACAGTTCGAATTTCGGGCAGCGAAGCCATTGTTAGATGTTTGATCGAAGAAGGTGTCGACATTTTATACGGTTATCCCGGTGGTGCCATAATGCCTGTTTACGACGAATTGTACAAGTACCAGGGAAAGATACACCACGTAATGACCCGCCATGAGCAAGGTGCGACACACGCCGCTCAAGGGTATGCGCGTATTTCAGGAAAAGTGGGAGTGGCCATTGCGACTTCTGGTCCCGGTGCTACAAATTTAGTTACGGGAATAGCCGATGCTCAGATTGACTCGACAGCCATGGTTTGTATCACAGGCCAAGTGGCTTCGCATCTGCTTGGTAGCGACGCATTTCAAGAAACGGATATCGTAGGTATATCGACACCCATAACTAAGTGGAACCACCAGGTAACTAAAGCAGCCGATATTCCCAAAGTTTTGGCAAAGGCCTTTTACATTGCTAAAAGCGGAAGACCTGGACCGGTATTGATCGACATTACAAAAGACGCGCAATTTGAAGAATTTGACTTTTCTTACGAAAAGTGCACAGGAGTCAGGAGCTATACTGCGAACCCTAAATCGGACGATAGAGCAATAGCAAATGCTGCAGAGCTGATCAATGGGGCAAAAAAGCCACTAATTGTTTGGGGTCAGGGAGTCATCCTGAGTAGAGCTGAAGAAGAGCTAAAGCAGGTCGTTGAAAAAGCAGGGATACCCGCAGCATGGACTATCCTAGGTGCTTCAGCCATTCCGACAGCCCATCCCCTGAATGTAGGAATGGTAGGGATGCACGGGAATTATGGCCCCAACGTGCTTACCAACGAGTGTGATGTCCTAATCGCGATTGGCATGCGCTTCGATGACCGCGTTACAGGAAATCTTAGCGCTTACGCCAAACAGGCAAAAATCGTTCATTTTGAAATCGACCCGTCGGAAATTGATAAAAATGTCAAAACCGATGTAGCCGTTTTGGGAGACGCTAAGGAATGTTTGTCTAAGCTGATTCCTTTGCTCGACAAAAATCAACACGAAGATTGGCATCAAAAATTCAAGGATTTTTACGTTTTAGAATATGACAAAGTAATCAAAGGTGACCTCCATCCAACAAAAGAGGGCCTCACTATGGGCGAAGTGCTCAAAGAGATCAATAGATGCTCAAATGGCAATGCGGCAATTGTTAGCGACGTAGGTCAACACCAGATGATTGCTTGTCGTTATGCCGAGTTCACTACCACCAAGAGCAACATTACTTCGGGTGGATTGGGTACGATGGGGTTTGCCTTGCCTGCAGCGATCGGTGCAAAAATGGCTGCTCCCGACAGAGAAGTTGTTGCTATAATAGGTGATGGAGGTTACCAAATGACCATTCAAGAGTTGGGCACTATTTTTCAGCAAAAAACTGCCGTCAAAATAGTGGTTTTAAACAACGAGTTTTTGGGAATGGTGCGCCAATGGCAGCAGTTATTTTTTGACAAACGTTACGCCTCTACTGAAATGACTAACCCCGATTTTGTGACAATTGCAAAAGGCTATTCCATTGAGGCAAAACGAGTAGTTAAACGAGAAGAACTCAAAGCGGCCGTTGCGGAAATGATGGCGAGTAAAGAGGCCTATTTCTTGGAGGTACGAGTTGAAAAAGAGGGCAACGTCTTCCCGATGATTCCTACGGGCGCTTCGGTTTCTGAAATGAGATTAGAATAGAAATGGAAGAAACAAAGGTTTACACAGTATCGATTTACACTGAGAATAACATTGGA
>Ga0222653_1000262_pt1 | contig 32835 bp, 25 predicted proteins | sample AntAcemetagen419_FD_179856 | JGI IMG/M metagenome (GOLD analysis project Ga0222653, IMG submission 179856) | Saline water microbial communities from Ace Lake, Antarctica - #419 | ecosystem: Environmental > Aquatic > Non-marine Saline and Alkaline > Saline | place: Antarctica: Ace Lake...
CCCGCCCAATCCGGTAATGCAGGAATCTGGATGCTGCATGGCGAAGAGAATGGATGGCTCTGGATTGGAACGAACGGGAGAGGACTGCTGGCCTTCCAACCATCTACCGGAAAGGCGCAGCGCTATCAACATGTAGAACAGAACTCCGAGACCATTCCACACAATAATGTTTACAAAATTGCTAAAGACCACAATGGCAAATTTTTGCTGGCAACTTTTGGTGGCGGTGTAGCCCGCTTTGACCCGACGACAGGAAAAGTAGACTTACGAATCGGCACTCCGGAAGGGCTCAGTAGTTCACAGGTCTGGTCGGTCTTTGAAGATAGCAAACAGCGACTTTGGATCGGAACCCAGGAAGGACTTGACCGCTTCGATCCGCAAAGCAAAAAACTTACGCACTTTGATTATGAGGCTGATAACCCCCAATCACTGGGCGGCCCCGTTGTCACGAGCGTGCAAGAGGATCGTGAAGGCACGCTCTGGGTGACATCATTTAATGGTGATGTGAGTTTGTCGCAACTCGATCCTGCGAACGGTTCGTTCACGCGATTTGGATCCTCCGAGGGTACGTTCGGGGGACTCAGTCAGCGCGGCGCGCGGACGGTATTTGAAGACGCGTCTGGTATTTTCTGGATCGTAAGCATGGATGGCCTGGTGAAATTCGATCCCAATAGTGTCGGCTTTGACCTGGCAGCCTTGGGCAGTGGCCTGTTACCGATTTATGAGGACCGCGAAGGCACCATGTGGCTCGGCGCCATAGCAGGCCTGCGAAGATTCGACCGTCAAAGTGGCACTGTGACGCCCGTAACCGATTCGCAACTGAGGAATCAACTCGTCTCTGCATTCGCAGAGGACATTCGCCAACAGTTCTGGATCGCGACCTATGGCGGCGATCTGCTGAAATTCGACCGGAAGTCAGAGCGCGTTCTCAGCCGCTACCAGCACGATCCGGATGATCCACAAAGTATTCCAGCATCAAACTGCATCCGCCGCATTATGGAAGACAAAAATAATCCGGGTTTTCTTTGGCTGTTGACTCAGGGAGGAGGCTTGGCGTATTTCAACACACAAACGGGAAAAGCGAAACGCTACATGCATGATCCGGATGAGCCAACCAGTCTTGTCAACGATACAGCAAGTTATGGTGCTTTGCTGCAGGACCCCGACGGGACACTCTGGATTGGTACCGATAATGGCCTTGATCGGCTGCGAAAGGGAGAAACCAGCTTCAAGCACTACTGGAACCATGAAGCGACTTCTGGAGGCCTGCATTCCGGAGTGATCCAGTCGCTTCTCAGGGACCACCGCGGGGATCTTTGGGTCGCAACATCAGACGGCCTCCACCGGCTCTATGACGAAGAGAAAGGCCTCTTCGAATGTTTCACCGTTGATGATGGCCTGTCAGATAATATGATCCTTGGCATCTTGGAGGACACAGGCCGCCTGTGGCTCAGCACTTCGAATGGACTAACTGCGTTTGATCCAACGGGGACGATACCGCCGCGAGTGTATGGTCGCGAGGAAGGATTACAAGGAGAAGCATTCCTGCTGACCTCCTTTTACAAGACGAGAGACGGTGAGTTCTGGTTTGGCGGACCGAGAGGTGTCACCCGCTTCCGGCCGGAGAAAGTAAAGCGTAATGACTACGTGCCACCAGTCAGACTGACCAGTTTGACACAAGGTCAAATGCCGATGGAATTAGACGCCGACCCGAGTCGCGTCAGAAGCATCAACCTTGCATGGCCAAACAACTATTTCGAGTTTGAGACGGCAACCCTCAGTTATTCCATGCCGGGCCTGAATCGCTACCGCTACCAACTTGAAGGTTTTGACACGATCTGGTTTGAGTCAAAAGAGGGATCGGGGCGTTACAGTGGTTTGCCCGGGGGACAGTATTTACTGCGTGTGCAGGGAGCTAACAGTTCTGGACTCTGGAATGAAGCAGGAGTAGCGCTAAGGGTTGTCGTGGATTCGCCGTTCTGGCAGACGCAATGGTTCCGGACGCTTGGATTACTGCTGGCGACAGTCTTGATTGCCGGAACGGTAAGATATGTCGAATTGCTGCGACGAGAAGTCGCTCAGCGACGAGTCGCTGAACAAATGCGAAATCAGGCAGAAGACCGCATGCGCGTCGCCACCCGCATCGAAGCATTAGGTCGCCTCGCAGGAGGCGTCGCACATGACTTTAATAACTTACTGACAGTCATTCTCTGCCAATTGGAACTTGCACAAAGTGAGACAAAAGGACGTCACGTTGAGGGTGTCACACCGGCATTGGAATCGATTGAGGAGGCGGCATTGCGCGGTGCTGAGTTGACTCGGCAACTCCTGGCATTCAGCGCCCAACAATCCTCAGAACGGCAGTTGCTCAATTGTAACGACTTCATCGCCAACACGTATCAATTCTTCTCGCGCGTATTAGGGAAGGATATACACATCGAGTGCAACCTCTCTGATCCGCTGGGATTAGTCTTCGTAGACACCGGAAACATTCATCAGATTCTCATGAATCTGGTTGTTAATGCCCGCCACGCTATGAAAGAGGGAGGAACACTCACCATTGCAACCTTGGAACGAACCCTGACTGCGGCAGAAAGCGCCCCCAAACGTCCGCCTGGCAAGTACATAGGCATCTCTGTCCGCGACACGGGCTGTGGCATGGACGAAAGCACGCGACAGCACATTTTCGATCCTTTTTTCACAACCAAAAGACACGGAGAAGGAACCGGGCTGGGACTGGCAACCGTCAAAGAAATCGTGGAGCAACACAGCGGATTTATCGAAGTAGACAGCGTACCTGGCAAAGGCAGTTGCTTTAGCCTCTTTCTTCCGAAAGCAAAACAGGATAATAGTCAGAAACCGGTTCCTCAATCGCGTGCCACGCGACAACAAGTCATTGGTACCGTTTTACTATTAGAAGATGACCACGACGTGCGCGAAGCGCTTCGAAAAATGCTGGAACTCGATGGCTACAAAGTCGTCGAAGCAGACACCGCGGCCAAAGCATTGACGATCTGGAAAGAAGGTCCTGAAGATTCGACTCACTTTGTCGCATTGATTACCGATATCGTACTGCCCGACCTGAATGGTAACGAAGTCGTCGACCAGATCCGCGCTGAGAGGCCCGATCTCCCTGTACTCTTTGTCTCGGGCTTCACCCCGGAACGGATTCGCCTGAATCCACATGGTCCAGGCCCCTGGAAGGTCCTCAATAAACCGATCCGTCAACAGGAATTCTCTGAGGCATTAACCCTATTGCTCGCGAAGACAGAACAAACTGCGAGCGAGTCAAACACAAAAATAAGCTGAAAGCACAACGCGTTCGAGAATACAAAGATCCAAATGAATCAATCCGTTGTCAGCAAGCGGTTCAAGTTGCTTCATGCTCGGATTGAGTCTACCATGTTTGTCTTTCGTTTCGCCGGGCCGAGTCGTTCTTTGACGTCCATGCCTTCGAGCATCGTATTGTATACATCAACCCCCTCGGCTCCGACATCCATGATTTCACCCGTTTTGAAACGTCCATTTGCGCCGGTAATGGCATGAAAAACTCCAGACAATTCGCGTTTCACGTTGTTGTGGCGTCCATCGCCTGACTCGGTCGAAATCGTAATCAAGGAATTTTCAAGAATGGTCCGACCATTGGCCTCTTTCGAATCGGTACCATTGAGCCGCTGCAGGAAGTAGGCGACCTCACGCATCTTCATATGAGCGTGGGCGCGCAATGCTTCATTTTTCTTCTTTTCATTAAACTTATGCCACCATTCGTGACTGCATCCCTTGTCACCTGACGCGTTCTGCTGGCGGGCATCGTCGAATTGCCAGATTTTTTTACCGTTATATTCGTAGTCGCCTGTCAGACGAATTCGCTCTCCGGCCGCCAAAAATGTCAGAGCCCCAAACCGCGTACGATCCATCTGGATTGCCAGAGCGTAAAGATCAGCCATTAAACGCCACTCAGTTGTTAATTCATTCAGCGTAATATCGACACCCATGCCACCAGGGTCTGCCGGTCCGCCGTGGAGAATCTGTGAGCGGGGTGGCAGTTTCGGGGCATTGGGATTCTTTTCTTTTAAAGCATAAGCACGCTGCTCAAATTCACGAATTCGATCGAGATGATCAGCGACACGCGATTTCGAAGCCGCCCCCAATGGAGAGTTTACACCAGTATAATACTTGTAATCGTCCACCACAGAATCCAACACGCTACGTTTGAGCCGCTTGCGGCGCACGTCTGTGGCATCACCGGTTAGTGAAATTGAGCCGAAAACACGGTCAAACAGATCACGTGGTTTTTCCTGCATTGTTGCGGCAACAGTACAATCCTGATTGTAACTATGCACATACCGACCAATGCGACTGCGTCGAAAAAATGTGCCTCCCACGAGCGTCGGTACCATCCCCGGCGGTAACCCCTTCGGATAATGAGTTTTTCGGATCACCTGATCAATCGAAGGCCCCCCCGACCTGGCTTCACCGTTCGGCGGCTCCGCCGTAAACGCACCGGAGGCACCATCGTAGTGAGCGTTGATCCCTTTCTCATCACAACGTACCTGATCAACATTCCGCATAATAAGCAGCTTGTCGCTGAGTGGCTTGAGCGGTTCGAGTACTCCCTCGAAGCCTTCGGTTTGGAGGGGCGCAGGAATGCCGAGACCAAAAAAGACGTTGAATGCCCTGACTGGTACTGCCTTCGTCGGCGCTGCAGATGCCTTGGATGTGAGCATTTCCTCAAGCAGTGGTAACCCAATCGTCGAAGCTCCCACACTTTTAAGCAGCGTTCGCCGCTTGATCTTTTGTATTGTCATTCGTACGCCTCCGATTTCGTGGTTTCCGTTCTCGTCATCTGCACCAGATCGCTCAATACAATAGCCGTGATCAGACTGGAATAAGTCCCACCACCTTTCTGAGCCGCTTTATGAATCTGATCAATCAGCCGCGCGTCCGCCGCAACAAGCGGCCGTCCCAACGCGAATTGTGCCACTTTCCATGTAATCGATTCCTGCACGCGTGGACTTTCTGCCAGCAGATTCATCAATGCGGCACTGGATTGATAAGCGAGCGGTTTTGCTGCGCCCGGAAAAAGAATCTCGCCATCATCGCGTAATTGATTTCCATGTTCATCACGCTCGTGAAACGCGCCAAGCCCATCGAACTTTTCCAAGCCAAATGCCAGTGGTTCGAATTTCAAATGGCAGCCGCTGCACGATACATTCGCGATCCGTTGCTCAGCAATCCGTCGCTGAGACAGCCCCGGCATAGAGGGCACGGGAGTAATGTCGAGTCCTGGTGGAGGATCTTTGACGACACCACGTAGGACTCCGTGCAGAATAAACAACCCACGCGTGACCATCGAGGCTTCGTCGCCCCCAATCGTCAATATACTTCCCTGAGTAAGCAATCCCCCCCGCGCGGGAACAGACGACAAATCATAACGCACGAGCCCGGGACCTTTAGGTTTGAGACCGTAGTGCGCCGCGAGTTGAGGCGTTGCATATGTAAATTGCGCGTGTAACAGATCCGCCAGCGGACGATTCTGCTTCCAGACGATCTCATTAAAGAACGCCAAAGTTTCCTGGCGCATGTCTAAAGCAAGCTCCTCATTCCAATTTGGGAACTTTTTTGGATCGGGGCGAAGATTCCTCAAGCGGCCCAGATTCAACCATTCAGAGAGGAACATTAAAGAACGGTCGACCGCACGTGGGTCCTTTAGCATTCGCTGAATTTGTTTTTTAACGACCGTTCGATCTTGCAGCTCACCAGCGCCGGCAGCACGCATCAATTCCTGGTCCGGCGGTCCTCCCCAGATAATATAACTCATCCGTGATGCAAGTTCGTATTCCCCAACAGGCCACGCCGTTCCATCGCCTCGCTGGTTTTCAATACGGTAAATAAAGCGAGGAGACTGCAGCATCGCCTCAATCATAAAACGGACTGCTTCCTGATAATTGCCGCCCGCACCAGCCACCGTTGTCGCAATGCCGCTGTAGGTGGTTACCTCACGATCATCGAGCGGTCCGCGCAACAGCCATTTTCCCATTTCGGCGATAAACTGCCGCATCGTATCATCCGTGGACAGCTTCTGGCTCTTGGAAAACCGGCCTGCGAATTTCAGTACATCCATCCGATCAACGATGATCTCCGCCAGACGGGCATAGATTTCCACATGCTTAAGATCGACATTAAGATTGTAGGCCGTGTTGCTGAAACCATCGGCTCGCAGATCTGGCGGCAACAGTTCGCGGGCCTCTTTCGCGATATCGACGCCGACTGTGCTCCGTACGGTTTCGATATATTCGGAGATAGTCAGTCGCTGCAACCAGGCAGCACCCTCGCGACTGTCATGCACATAAACTGCCGGATCAATGAGATCGATCGACCAGACCGCCCCGTTATCGATCCACTGTCGAAACAATGTTTTTTCCTGGTTCGTCAGCGACTGTCCTTCCGGAGGCATCTCGCCAGATTTGATCTGCTCCCACAGCAGACTCTCCCCTGCTTTGCCTGGCACAATCACTTTGCCACTTTCTCCACCAGCCAGCGCGGCCGCTTTGCGTGACAAATCCAGTTGGCCTTTTTTCGATGAAGAATCGTGACAATCCAGACAATTTCGCGCGAGTAACGGAGCAATCCGGGTTTCAAACACATGACGTGCAGTCGCGGCAGCCAGTGATTCTTTCGATGGTGCATTGTTGGGTTTTACTGCAGTTCCCGCCTGAAAGTTCTGCTTAATTTCATTGGCAGTCAGGGCGCGACTGAAGATGGCGACTAAATGAAATTCACCCAACCAGGGTCGATCCCCTGTGATCTCATTAGACAGAATCAGCCGAAAGTCCTTGTCCCAGTTACTGAGTTTTCCGGCCACTTTCTGACTGGCCTGCTGCTTGCCATTCAGATAAATCCGGGCAGTCCCCAAGGCATCGCGCGTGAAAACGACATGCGTCAAAGCGGTTTTTGCTAAATTGTTCGGCGTTAAGGTGGAAGGAATCCCATTCGTGCTGGTCGACGTAGATCGCAACCGCACGTCATACCGTTTCCCTTCCTGGCCGAGTGTCACATTCCTCTGACTCGAATTGGCAGACAGCGAAACGATTCGGGCGGGCCCTTTCTGTCGATCATTGGCTGGCTTGATCCACGCTTCGACAGTCAAGCTATTCGTGCGTTTGACTGCGTTAACAATCTTCCTGGCTGGCGCAGAGGAAAGGATCTTCGTCGATGAGCCAACTACAAGTACGCCGCCCTCCCATTGAACCGCCGCTGGCTTCTCAATTTTTAAATCTAACGGCTGCCCCACACCAGACTGATCCCGGATCGTAGTCCCGTGTTCGGAATCAAATGTGTACAACGCTTGCAAGCCACGTACGACTCGGGGAACAGCAGCATTCAGCGAACCAGGCAATACAAAGATCAGGAGCAGGAAGGACAGGACTCGTTTCCGCCTGACAAATCGTCTTGATGTCGTGGTCATCACATTGTCCTTGCTATCTGTTTCGCACCTTGTCGAACTTCGTAATTCACCATCTCGATGAATTATCTGAACTCTAGCATGACACAGCACCGCCATCATAAATGCGGGGACAGCAGTCTCTAAGTCACGGCAAACAGCAATGGTGCATTTTCTCTTGCAGCAACAACTTCCATTGTGAGGAAGATCTCCTCAGATGACTTGTCAATAACCAGGAAGTAAAGATATCACAGAACCCAATCAATCGTAAACGTATGACAGGCACATGTCAATCTTCAGTGATATAGCCGAATTCAAACCGCAGAACACTCGCTACGGCCCCCTTCCACTGCCCCTGTTGCGTTCCCCTGACTTTGCTGATGGCTCTGTGCCAGCAGGTAATGCGAAACGTACCATTGTTCGCCGTTCTCGTAAGCGAACAGTTCGGCCACTGCCAGGAAGAACAATCGCCACCGCATCCACCAGCGTTTTGCTTCTGCATCACCATAAGTTTTAGCAAGGATCGGCAAGAGTTGATTTCTCTTATAGTCAAGATTATCAAGCCAGGCGATTGCAGTCTGCTGATAATGTTGTCCGTTCCAGCGCCACTGTTTCTCGACACGCATCTGATTTTTGAAATGCGACAGCAATTCGTCGCTGGGCATAATACCGCCGGTGAAGAAATGGCGCGCCATCCAGTCGTCCGCACTCTGATCACTAAATTCGTAGGCGAACTGTCGGTGACAGAAAATATGGACGAATAATTTGCCTTCGTCATTCAACCAGCCGGAAATCCGGCTTAGCAGCATTTCATAATTCCGCATATGCTCAAACATCTCAACTGACACCACACGATCAAACTTCTGCGAAGTGGTAAAGTCATTCATATCAGCCGTGATTACCGTCAAACGCTTGGAAAGCCCCTGATTGGCTGCCTGCTGTTCGATGAACGCGCGCTGCGAATGGGAATTGGATACCGCCGTCACATGCGTGTGAGGATAGTTCTCCAAGATCCAAAGCGACAACGCTCCCCAACCACAGCCCAACTCCAGGACCTGCATGCCCTCTTCCAGTTGGGCATGCTCACAAGTCTCTCGTAAGGCGGCCTGCTCTGCTTCATCGAGCGTTGCAACTCCTTCTGGCCAGAAACAACAACTGTATTTGCGACGATCACCCAACACCTGCTGATAGAATTCTGCAGGCACCTCATAATGCTGCTCGTTTGCCTTTTCAGGAACAAGCGCAATCGGACTCTGCCGGGCCCCTTCAATGAATGTCTGCTGTTTTTCGTTGTTGGCGTCATCGCTGCCCGCCTCGAGCAAAGCCAGACGTTTGGTGCACAATCGGTGGATAGCCCGTTGAATGAGCCAATCGGGAACCCAGCCTCGTTCTACCAATTCAATCGCAGCATTGATAATGAAATCGGTTTTCATGTCGTTACCCGTTTCCTTTTCGGTAGCCAGGGAAAAAATGCGCTGGTCGTTCGTTGATACTCCCGGTAGGCATCACCGCGGCTCTTTAATGCCTGTGCTTCGGTGGGTGGTATGCCGGTGACGTTTAGGATGAAGTGCAACATCAACAGAGGCCCGATGATCGTGAGCCAACCCCACGGTGCGGTAAAGGCCAAACCGACATAGGCCCACCAGTGCAACCATTCAAAAAAGTAGTTCGGATGCCGCGAATAGTACCAGAGGCCCTCACAACACACTTGCCCTTGATGTTCCGGATTTGCTCGGAAGCGGGCAAGCTGCCAGTCGGCGATGAGTTCTCCGACAATGGCGATCACCCAGATAGCAATTCCCAAAATGTCAAATGGGCCTAACGGCGATGTACCACGCGCTGCGATCAGCATCGGCAAAGCAAACAGCAGACTACCAAGCGCCTGAAATTGATAAAACCAGAACATTTTTGATTGGGCGGCGATACCCCAGTTCTGCTTCAAGGTCTGATAGCGACCATCTTCCGGCATTGTGAACACACGCCATAAAACATATCCACTCAACCTCAACGCCCATGACATTGCTAGTACTGCTATCACAATCCGTCGCGTCAAATCGCCCGTTTCACTGCCCCAGGCAAAAAACACAGCCAGTAAGCCAACCCCCATTCCCCACGCGACATCCACGATGCCCGCATCTCCGGTCCGGCGCTGTAACATCCACAGGAAAGCCATCACAAGAGCCATAAATATCCAACCAACGAGGATCATCAACCAGGGATTCACGCCAGGACCTCCTGTTCAAGATCAACGAATTTTTCTTCGTCTTGCTGCCTTATCGCGTCAAATCGGCAGCCAGGTTTGGCAAATAATACTTGAACCGTATTACATTGTCGCTCTTCAAATGCTGCTTCACAGTAGCTGAAGTAGTAGTTCCACATGCGGATAAACGATTCAGAATATCCTAACTCACGCACCAGATCGAGACGCTTCTGAAACTGCTGCTGCCAGCAACGAAGTGTCTGTGCGTAATGCGGGGCGATGTCTTCCAACTGCAGCAGTCGCAAGTCGGTAACACGGGCCGTCGATTCCAAAATTGCAGCCACTGACGGCAGACATCCTCCCGGAAAGATATGCTTGCGAATGAAATCGACACTTTTCAGATATTCCTGGAAACGCTGATCCTTTATCACGATACTCTGCAGGCACATCATGCCGTCAGAAGCCAGCAGATCGTTACACTTGCGAAAATATGTATCGAAATATTCCGCCCCGACAGCTTCAATCATTTCGATCGAAACCAGCTTATCATACTGACCTTCTAAATCGCGGTAATCCGAGAGCAACACCGACACCCGATCCGAAAGTCCGGCTGCCTGAACACGCTCAACAGCCAGATTGTACTGCTCTCGCGAAATGGTCGTCGTTGTAACGCGGCAACCATAATTCTCCGCTGCATAAATCGCCAGACCTCCCCAGCCCGTACCAATTTCCAACAGATGATCATTCGGTTGCAGATTCAACTGACGACAAACTCGTTCCAGTTTCGCAAGCGATGCGTCGTGCATTGTGGCAGATGCATGTTCGAACACTCCGCACGAATAAGACATTGTCTCATCGAGGAACAATTGATAGAAATCGTTTCCCAGATCGTAATGCTCCTGAATATTGCGAGCTGCTCCAATGCGTGTATTTCGCCTGAACCAGTGCCCTGCTCTGGCTGTGCGCTGGCGAAACCAGGCAAATCCACGTTCAAAACGATCAGCCACTTCCAGGTTGCGAATAAAAATCCGAACCAGTGATGTCAGATCACTGCAGGACCAATCACCGTCGATCAATGATTGGGCAATGCCGAGGCCGCCACCCAAAACGGCGCGGCGATAAAACCGGGGATGATGTATCGTGACCTCTGCTCTGAGGTCCGAAGTTTCCTCACCGAAACAGAGGCATTCTCGTCCATCGTCTAGCATAACTTGTCCTCGAACCAGTCGCTTTAGTCTCTTGACCAGCAACCCGCGCCAGATGGAGTCGATCAGCCCCAGTCGTGAGGGAAGGTTCATTTCGCGACTGTCTATGGTATTCTCAAGTGCCGTCATAGTGTCCTCGAATTCGTACTTTGTCCTGAAGGTTTCGAATGCTTCGGATGTGGATAAAAGGGAACACGCTTGATCCACAATCGCAAAGCCTGCCAGTAAATCGCCGCCAAAACGGACCACGTCATGAGCGGAAAACGCATCAGTGATCGCATTAAGTTTGGTGTTGTTATTTCCCGCCGTTTGAGTTGCATCGTCACATTAAAAACCTTTTCGCTTGCACGATGATTCTCGATATTGATCGTTAACCCTTGTCTGGGTTCAGAGAACGCCCAAAAGTATTGCATGTCCATAGGCATAAAAGGCGAAACGTGAAAGACCTTGTCCGTGGGATGTTCCTCACTTCGTTCGTTTAGCTGATTTCTGTCGATGATATAACAGTGTTGCTCTCCCCAGGGCGTGTTATGGACCTCAGCCACGATTGTTTCAACACGTGTATTTTTTGAATCGAAACAAAAATAAAAGGAGACCGGGTTTATAACGAATCCAAAATAACGCAAATGTGTCAGTAGTCGAATCGGTCCTTCCGGCTTGGATCGGCCACTTTGTGCTACGAAGTCTCTGATTGAATCTGCAAGCGGTTTTTGAGGATCTCCCATGTGATCTGCACGACGAAACCGTGCCAGAGCGGGACGTCGCGTGGACCAGAACCAGTGATCCTGAAAGACCGTTTCCAGCTCATCCAGGTCCAGGTACATCAAGAAGATTCGATTGCGAAAGCTGTGTTCAACGGGTGTAACGCGTCGATGTCGAACCCAACCTTCGTAGATTCCGCTTTCCATGTTTCATCCGTTTCCATTAACGACTGACAAACAGCCAGCGCACTGTTGACGCCATCTTCGTGAAACCCATTTCCCCAATACGCGCCGCAAAATGATGTGCGTCGCACGTTGATCACTTCTGCATGACGTCGCTGCGCCTTGGCGCGGCCCGCTGTAAAAATGGGATGAGCGTAATTGATGCTCTGAATGACTTTTTGTGAATCGACTCGGTCTTCACCATTAAGGGTCACACAAAACGTGTTTTTCGAAGACAGGTTTTGCAGGAGATTCATATTGTAAGTCACGGTTGCTTTTTCATTGCTGTCGCGGGGTGCGAAGTAGTTCCAGCAGGCCCAAGCGCGGCGATTCTGAGGTAAAACCGAAATGTCAGTATGCAGCTGGGCGACATTGGATTCATAAGGAAATTCCGACAGCAATTCGCGTTCGACAGAATTCGCATCTTCACCCAGGATTCGCAGTGCCTGATCGCTATGACAGGCGAAAATCACATGATCGAATCGCTGGGGTATCCCATCAGAGGCACAGACTTCGACAGAATCGTCTTTACGAGTCACCGAGATAATCGGTGCATTAAGGCAAATTGAGTCAGCAAACCTGGCGGTAAGTGCTTTCACATAGTTATTTGAACCGCCGCAAATGACTCTCCACTGAGGACGATCCCGGATCGCCAGTATTCCGTGATTCAGATAAAAATCGACAATAAACCGGATGGGAAATTGTTCAAACGTTCCCAAAGGACAGGACCAGATGGCCGAGCCCATCGGCAGAAAATACTGTTCGATAAAATCCTTTGAGAATCGCTCACGCGCAAGGTATTCACCGACTGTTTGTTCTTCGTCGTTTGACTCTAATACTTCAAGAGATTGACGATTGAACCGCAGGATATCCCGTAAAAGGCGATAGAAGCGTGGACTAACAAGATTGCGGCGCTGTGCAAAGAAGCCATTCAGGTCGGCACCTCGATATTCAAGTCCCGTCCGGCCACACTTCATACTGAAGCTCATCGCCGTCGGTTGAGACGCCACACCAAGCTGATTCAGCAGGCGGGTAAAATTCGGATAGGTCTGATAATTAAACACGATGAACCCGGTGTCGATTGCAAGACGTTCCCCCTGATGTTCCACATTAATCGTATTCGTGTGTCCGCCAATATATTTGTTCGCTTCGAACAGTGTGATATCATGCCGGCCGTGCAGACAATAGGCGGCGGTCAAGCCAGAAATACCGCCGCCAATGATGGCAATTCTCATCATTCCACCTCGTTTGATTTATGCGGTATGCGGCAGCTTCCATTGGTATGATTACAGCGTCCGGTAAACTTCAATCTGTTTTTCGCGAAGACACCATAGGCCAGATCCAGCAATTGAGTAACAACTGGCAGTCGCGTTGGGAATACAAGCCACCTGAAACCAACGGCTGTGTAGAGTCTGCGAAATACTTCAACCCCCGTAACCCAGCTACCATCGGGCAGTCGAGCATGCATTTCATTCATGAGCTGATCCCATGTCTTTCCATATGCATCAGCATCGAACTGCGAACTGGCGATGTTAGTAAATAAGATCTTCTGTTTTGTGTCCAGCCGACGAATCATGTTGACTTCCCTAAGGCACAACGGACATTCCGCATCATAAAATGCTTCAAGTTCATATTGATGATTCATCGAAATTTGCATCCTTAATATTATCAACAGTCTCAAGTAAGAATTCAATACCCAACCAGTTCACACATCATTTCGATGTCTGTTTCCGCAGCCTTCAATCGCAACTTGGCAACCGCACGTTGCTCAAGCTGTCTGACTCGTTCTTTAGAAATCCCCAATTCATCTGCCAGGCTCTGAAATGTTCGAACTTTTTGCTGCTCACCTAAAGCAAAACGGCCTTGAATGATCAGTTGCTCACGCTGATCCAGATTGTTCATGGACTTCGCGACCAGAGCAGATAATTCCTGCCAGATCTCTTCGTTCATCGCTGGTTCCTTGACTTCCCAGGCCTCATCCAGTGCGCTGGAGTGTGTCGCTGGTGTGAATCGAGAAACGGCTTTTCTCTGATCGGCAATCTTACGATGGGCAAAATTGGAAATCGCATGGTATGCGTAAGTGCTGAAACGAAAGCCTCGGGCATAATCAAATTTATCAACCGCCTTAATCAACGACCAGATACCGTCACTCAGCAGTTCGTCAAAGGAAAAATGAGGAGTAACGCACTTCTTGATGATCGACACTACAAGCCGCATATTACAGCGAAGCAAATGGCTTCGGATGCGTTGTGCAGCATTCAGATAAGACTCAATTTTGTTGATCCCATCCTCATCAGGTGAGTCAGGATCAAGCTGTGAACGAAGCGAATTGGCTTTGCACTTGAGAAAATTCATCTCGCGAAACAGAGTTTGTTCCTCTTCAGCCGAAAGAACACCGGCCTCACACAACCGAGCTAAATGGGACGGAAGATTCTGGGAATTCTTCGCCTGCATTAAATTAGGTGTTTCATCCGAATATCTGGAGAAAGATCTGTGAAGGATTTCATGCTCCGCTTCCCGACTGTGAAAATTCGGATTGGAAATGAAATCAATCTCAGTCTGCAACAGTTCTCGCGTACGGTGCTCTAGCGCCTGTCGCGATGTACTCATTTGATCAACACTATGTGTTTCTAAATATAAAATCATTTGATCACCCGGAAAAATAATTCGTTCATAACGTTCTTCTTAATTTATACTATGCTACCCGCGCCAAGGCAACCCTAAATTCGTTCAAATCGTTCATTTAGTGATATATAGACCTATCATAAGCAACAGACTACACTTAAAACTTTAACCCTTGTCAAAACTATATATATAAACTAAGATAGTTGTATCCACAAAATTAACCATCACAACACAACGATCAAATCGTTCAAACACAAGAATATAATGATGAACGAATTTTTGACCCCAAAACAGGTGGCACGTGCACTCCAAGTCAGTGAATCCTCTGTGAAACGCTGGTGCGATAAAGAAATCATCCCCACCCAATATACGGCTGGTGGACACCGCCGCATTGCACTTACGGAACTCATTCAATTTCTCAGATCAAGTAAGCACGAACTGGTTCGACCGGAAGTGATTGGCTTACCTGCCACCACAGGGCAATCAATTCGCGTGATCGACCGAGCAGCTTCACAGATCACCGAAGCCTTATTACAGGGAGACGAGGAGCAATGTCGTCAAATCGTGCTTGATCTGTATCTTGCCGAGCACAGCATCAGTGCTATTTGCGACCTGATTTTTGGCAAAGCATTTGCCACAATCGGTGATCGATGGAAATGTGGCGATGCTGAAATCTACCAGGAACGCCGGGGCTGTGAACTGGCCTTGCGTGTCCTTCACGAATTACGCACATTGATTCCAACTCCTGCAGCAGACGCGCCACTGGCAATTGGCGGGGCAGTTGAGGGTGATCAATATAGCCTGGCCACGACGATGGTTGAACTCGTTTTGCGCGATATCAAATGGAATGCCATCTCATTGGGTGCGAACCTGCCTTTTGAAACACTCGCCGCCGCGATCAAACAACACAGGCCGAAGATGTTCTGGCTCAGTGTCAGTTATCTAGTCGATGAATCACAGTTCATACACTCCTACTCTAAGCTCTACGATGAATTTGGACTCGACGTCGCTTTTGTGGTCGGCGGTCGTGCGTTACACGAACCGCTTCGCCAGCAGATACAGTATGCTGCATTTTGTGACAATATCAGACACCTGGAAGCATTTGCGCAAACACTACTGAGTGCAACCGGGAAACAATCGCCTCTCTAATCAGGCTCTTACTTTCGTTTCACATAGACATAGTAGGCCCCGCAGATCGCTTCGCCTTGCTCGTTTTGCAGCCAGGTCTTCAACTCCACAGGCCCTTTTTTCAACGGTGCAGAGACCGTAATTGACTGACCGCTGGCGTCTGGCTTGGCGATCGCTTCGAAAGCTCCGATTTTAATTTTTGCTTGCGCAATCGGCAGTGCATTCCCTTTGCTAAATACGCCATCGGTTACTTTGAGTGCAGGAATTCCCGCGTTCAATTTCAGACCACTTTCACGAGGCCAGCGGCGCAGCTCCAGTTCGTACATGCCAGGCTGGTCGACGGTCAAATGCCAGGATCCATTTTTACGCACGCCGCGACGCACCTGACTTTGCTGATCAACAAACACATCCAGCCATTCACAGGCTGTCAACAAGGCGGGATTTTCTGATGAGTGACCAATGATGACACGTTGAGGCACAGCAGCGGTCTCCTTGACCCCTTCCCACCACTGATCCAGGTGCGCCTTCATTTTTTCAACGACTTCCGGATGTGCTTCGGCCACATTATTTTGTTGTAAAGGATCGTGTTCGAGATCATACAGTTCCCGATTTTCGAGCCAGCGCCACTGCTTCCAGAGTACGGCGGCCCCTGCTTTCCGCGGGACTGACAAATACATGCTCTTTTTGTTTCCGGAAAACGGCATGCGACTGTAATTAACAACCAACATTCGGTCTGGCAGCGTTTCAATTCGATCGCGAATACGTTGCACCAGGCTCAAACCATCCAGCTTGGGAATCGACTGCGGTACGCTGCAAAGCTCTGTCAGAGTCGGCAGTAAATCCTGCACATGCGCTAAATCGTTCAGGTCGCGGGCGGGACCGAGTTTGCCTTCTGGCCAACGTATAAAGCAAGGAACCCGATGCCCGCCTTCCCAGAGTGTGACTTTTCTCCCTCGCATCCCGGCATTGAAGTAATCGGGGCCCATCGTACTGCCATTATCAGTTAAAAATATCACGATCGTATTTTCAAAAAGTTCTGCCTGTTGAAGAAACTGGTCAAGCTTGCCGATGTTTTCATCAATGTTCGCGCACATTGCCAGATAACTGACCAGAGATTTTCGCTTCGCAGGGCGCAAATGCTGAACCAGCGTTTCATTTTTCTGCATCGCCGCTTGGATGGGCTCACGAAAGTGATCCGGTACAAAGTGAGGACCATGCGGCGCATTCAGGGGCAGATACGCAAAGAATGGTTTCTTGTTCTTTTGTGACTCAATCCACTTGATCGTCTCGCGAAAAAATACATCGGTGCAATATCCCTGATATTTTTCTCGTTGACCGTTGCGAGTGTAAGTGTCTTCAAAATAGTCATTATTCCAGAAGTCAGGAACGGCATTGATGTGTGAAGAAGGAAACCAGAGCGTCTCCTGAAAACCACGATCTTCAGGACGAAACGGATAATTATCTCCCAGATGCCATTTCCCGAATATTCCGGTTCGATAACCGGCGTTCTGAAAAAGATTCGCGATAGTTTTAAATTCGGGTCTCAATAAAGTACGACCGCTGCTGACATTCATGGCACCGTTTCGAAAGGCATCAAGGCCCGTCATCAACTGCCCCCGTGTCGGGGTACACATGGGCGCGACATGAAAGTCGGTCAGTCGAATACTTTGCGAGGCCAATTGATCCAGATGCGGTGTTTTCAGGATTGGATTCCCGTGGCGCGAAAGCTCGCCATATCCCTGATCATCACTCATGATTAAAATCACGTTGGGCTGTTCAACGGCATGAACCATGTTGATGTATGTCAGTAAGATGAATGGAATGAGCAGCAATCGCATCTGGAGGTTCCTCTAAAACAAACAAATTCTGTTGATTTAATATACCTGCCCGAATTCGAAATTCTTATCGCACGCTAAGAACGAATGACATGTTAATTTCATAAAATATGTTTAACACATTCAATACTTCAAATTGTATAATGGGCGTTCATTAATGCTTGTAGCAGAATCACAGAAAGAAAAAACGATGCCTGCAGACTATATTCCCAAAGGTTATCATACGGTAACCCCCTACCTGCTGGTAGAAGGGGCAACCGAAATGATTGAATTTCTGGAAACCGTATTTGAGGCCACACCGGTGATGATCTCACCGCATAATGAAAAAATCGGCCACGCTGTATTACGGATCGGTGATTCGATGATCGAACTGGCGGATGCCTGTGAGGAATGGGGCAAGACCGCGGCTGCCATTCACCTTTATGTTCCAGACGTCGATACCACTTACCAGAAATCACTGGCAGCAGGCGCAGTCAGCTTACGTGAGCCAGCCAATCTGTTTTATGGTGAACGCGGCGCTTCAGTGAAGGACCCATTTGGAATTCAATGGCACATCGCAACACAGACCGAAGAACTTTCCCCTGAAGAATTGCATCGTCGGGCCGAAGAATTTAAACAGCAGCAGAATCAGCAACAACAATAAGCAGGTTGGCTCTTAAGGCAAAGCAGGATTATCACCGGCGAACCGAGCGCCGTTAAGAATCCTCATCAGAAACCGGGATATACTTGTTATACAGTTCCGCATAATCTTCGCGAACAGGGCTGAAGACATCCAGCACCACAGCCGGCCCATCGACGGCGATCGCCTGATGTGGTGTGTTCGGGGGGATAATAAACATGGCCCCCGCTTCCACGACCCGTACTTCATCTCCCATCGTTAATTCCAGCTTGCCTTTTAACAACATCCCCCCCTGCTCGTGCGGATGATGGTGCATGGGAACGATGGCCCCTTCGTCCATTTCCAGATAGGACAACATTAGATTCTCACCATAAGGCGTTCGCATTTTACAGCCGGGAAGCACTTCTAATGCTTTGACGCTATTGATATCAATAAATGGCATGAGTTCAGAACTCCTTTACAACAGGGACGCTTTAAACTTACAGTGAATGTACGCATCTCAAGGTAAAGAAATTGTTCCGGAATTGAAAGTCCTACGAACCTGCCTTCGGGCTGACCTGTCTCATCTATTTAAAAGTGCACCTGCTTCAGGAAAAAAAGACCGCCGTCGCATTGTTACTGCTTGCCTGAAAGACCACCGAAAGGACTGCCCCTTTAATGTACGTGCCATCCTCTTTTGCTGAAACAGACTTGAGCGTACTGCATGATTTTATAGAGCAGCACAGCTTTGCCACCCTGGTGACTCACAGAGAAGACGAACCGTTTGCCAGTCATCTGCCGATTCTTCTGGACCGCAGCAAAGGAAAATCCGGTCAGTTGGTAGGTCATTTTGCGAAGGCCAATCCACAAAGTGAAACGGCACCATCCCAGAAGATGCTGGCGATTTTCCACGGCCCTCACGCCTATATTTCACCCACCTGGTATGCGGCTTACAACACGGTTCCCACCTGGAATTACCAGGCAGTACACGTTTATGGCCGCTATTGCGTTATAAACGATCCCGGTGAATTAAAAAATGTGATCGAACAATATGTCCGCTTCTACGAAGCTTCTCAAGCCACGCCCTGGACAACGCAGAACGTTGACTCCGAGTTTATTGATCAATTACTGCAAGCCATCGTCGGATTTACGATTGAGATCGAACACATTGAAGGCAAATTTAAACTCAGTCAAAACCATCCCGTGGAACGCAGGGAAAAAGTCATCCACGCATTGAAACAGCAGCAGTGCGATGACTCGCAAGCCATCGCGACGCTAATGCAAGCCCACCTACCCGATGACGGGTAAGCGGGTCATGACGAGCTGACTCGATGATCCCGATTAACGGGCATACTCAATCGTACGCGATTCCCGCATGACGGTCACCCGAATCTCACCCGGATAGGTCAACGAGTCTTCGATCGCTTTCGCGATATCCTTACACATTTTCGCGGCTTCACGATCATTCACCTGATCAGAATCGACAATCACGCGGACTTCACGACCGGCTTGAATGGCATAGGTATGATCGACGCCGGGAAAGCCACAAACCAATGTTTCCAATTCTTCCAAACGACGGACATACTTCTCCAGCGTATCGCGGCGTGCTCCCGGACGTGAAGCAGAACAGGCATCGGCGGCAGCAACCAGCACCGTATAGATATAATCAGGGCGAATATCATCGTGATGGCCGGCAGCGGCGTGCACGACTTCTTGTGACTCACCGTAGCGTTTCAATAATTGCGCCCCCACAGCGGGATGTCCGCCTTCCATTTCATGGTCGGCCGCTTTTCCGATATCATGAAACAATCCACAGCGACGGGCAATTGTTCCATCCAGCCCAAGCTGCTCTGCCATGATACCGGTCAAAGCAGAAACTTCGATCGAGTGTCTTAAAACATTTTGGCTGTAGCTGGTCCGGAAATGTAACCGACCCAGGAGATCAATCAGCTTAGGATTCACGCCGGAAATATTCACTTCCTGGCAGGCACTCTGTCCCATTGTCTGGATATACTCTTCGAGCTCTTTCTGGGTTTCCTCGACGACTTCTTCAATTCGTGCCGGGTGAATGCGACCGTCGTTGACCAGTTTCTGGAGCGACATCTTGCCAATCTGACGCCGTACATTATCAAAGGCAGAGACGACAACTACGCCTGGAGTATCATCGACGATTACATCGACGCCTGTTGCTTTTTCAAACGCTCGAATATTTCGACCTTCGCGACCGATGATCCGGCCTTTCATTTCTTCTTCGGGCAGATCGACTGTAGAAACTGTTGTTTCCGCCACATGACCGGAAGCAAAACGCTGGACCGCCATGCCAATTGTCTCGCGCGCGATTTTATCGCACGATTGTTTCAGTTCACTCTGATGCTTCAGTATCAAGGCACCCGTTTCGTTCTTCAGGTCTTTATCCAGGCGATCCAGCAGCATCTTGGAAGCGGTTTCCCGATCGAGCCCACTGATTTTGAATAACTCTTCCTGCTGACTTTTGAAGGCACGCTCCAGTTCCTGTTCTCTGGCTTCGACGGCTTTAGAGCGGGTAGCCAGTTTGGACTGGGTGGTTTGAATCATGGCTTCCTTCTTGAGGAAATCCGCCTGCTGATCTTCCAGAGTGGTTTCACGTTTGCTCAGCTTCTTTTCGATCGACCACAGCTCTTCGCGTTGCTTATTGACTTCTTCTTCGAGTGCTTCTCGACGTTTCAGCAACTCTTCTTTGGCTTCCAGCTTCTGACTTTTGAGCAGGTTATCCGAATCCAGTTCGGCCTGTTTCAGGATCTGTGCATAAGACTGGTAAGCAGCTCCACGGCGGATGCGGTCGACAAAATAACCAATGATAACCCCGACAATGAATGCCAGAGTAGCCCCGATAGCGACATCTGTAAACATATTCCAGGTGCTTCCTATGCGCCTATGGTGAAAGCACCCTTCCTGTCAGATACCATTTGGCGTTGGCATACAACAGAGACAAAATTGCACTTATCCCGGTTTTATCCTGATAGTGGATAAAAGAGATCAATACAAATCCTATTGTCAGGAATTTCTTTAGAATGACAGGAGCGTCAGAGAGTTTTCCCCAATTGAGTATGTCTGAAAGAAGAAATGAAATTCAATGACATACTTTAATTTCAAGCAGCCCAGAACAAGATGATATGCTTACAACAACAGATGGCCCGTGCATTAATACTTAGTGACGTTTAAAGCACCGTTGGTCAACCCGTACCCTCACTGGTACACGAGACCGCTGCTCGATTCCCAAACAAGACAACAGTCGACGCACGATCTCATTTCTCTGTCTCTGTTGAGTCATTAACTCAACATCAAGAAGGTGACCTCTCGTAGAACGGGAAGATACCCGCGTACGAACCAGCGCCAGCAATCCTCTCACCAATTTGGTCAGAAGCACATAAATTGCAAAAATTGTCTCATTGAGAATACCAAACATTGTTGATTCTCCAATTCAACTGAACCCAGGACGACTTTAGAAACTCTTTAATCACAAACACGGACCCCTCTCGTATCGAGCGGAAGGCAGCCTCTGTGACAATGCTCCCCATCAAGCCAAGAAATGCCGAAAGGAAACTTAAAAAATAAAAAAACAATGAAATAATTATGAAAAGTAAACTCCACGCGATTCAGTAAAAAGTGATGACCACCCCATTATTTTTGAAGAACAAATGCTCTTGAAAAACGAAGATGAAAAGCACGTAACTGAAATGACAATGGAAACTTCTCTTAAAATTCCTTTTTTATAGTAACAAGACATTTCTTGTTTCGATAGTATATTGTTGGAAATATTGGCCGAAAGTCAAATCTCAAACTAAAGTTTCAACCCTACTCTATTTTCAATCTCATCCCGCTTTTCAGAATTCAAATTTCCGATGCATCAGTTTGTTCGAGCAGTAAAAAGTGGTTTGCTCAAATGTAATCAGCGGATTGAGTCTGAACGCCCCCTCGACAGCAACATTAGTCCACTTGAGACCGCAGACCAAAATCGCATCCTGATTGGTGTTTCAGGCGGAGCAGACAGCATTGCCTTGATGCGGGCCTTAGTTCAATTGAACCAGTCAGCCGCCAGCATGTCCCCTGCCTCGCTGATTGTGGCTCACTTTAATCATGGCCTGAGAGGCGCTGTTTCCGATGCGGATGCTGCATGGTTAAAAACCGAATGCCACCGTTTCGAGATCCCGTTTGTGACCGAAAAAGAGGAGCTCACAAAATTTCAGCGGGAGACGGGAGAAGGACTGGAAGAACTCTGCCGAAAAGCACGCTATCATTTTTTGACCCGCATCGCCGACGAACATCAATGCGCACGCATTGCGATCGCGCATACGCGCGATGATCAGGCAGAGACCGTGCTGCACCATATTGTCAGAGGAACAGGAATTGCCGGACTCAGAGGCATCCCGCGTATTCGCGCTTTACAGGAAGGGATTTTTTTAATCCGCCCGATGCTGGAAGTCAGTCGCGAAGACGTGATTCACTATTTGCAAGCCTGCTCACAGGACTTTCGCGATGATGCATCAAACGCGGATGTCCGCTTCACGCGAAACCGCATCCGACATCAATTACTACCTTTGTTAAAAAAAGAGTTTAATCCCAATGTCGTCCAGGCAATCTATCGCCTGTCTCAACAGGCGGACGAAGTGAGCACTCTCATCACGGAAGAAGTGGATCAAATTTTGACTGCAGCCACATTAGATCAAAATCAGGAACTCTGGAGATTAGACTGCCACGTTTTCAAAGATGTACCAGACTATCTTATCAAGCAATGTTTTCTGAAAATCTGGCAAGAGATGGGTTGGCCGCGGAAACGAATGGGCTTTGATCATTGGCAACGCCTGCTGGAATTATCCAAGGCAGGCCAGAAACTAAACCTCCCGAATGGGGTCGAAGCCGAACGCCGTGAACGATTGCTTATTTTACGCAAATTGAAAAGCACCCCGCCTGAGCCGATTGAGGGATTCTGACAAACATTCGCATTCCAGCATATGTATTGTGGAAAAAATGATACTGGTTGGTTAGAATCGGGCGTTGCTGATAAAAATGTAACACACTTTCGCCTGAATTTATCATTCAGATGAATGCCTGTTGTACGTTATTGTTGTGTAATCAAGACCATTCGAAGCATCCATTCCTGATCCGCATTCGATCTTAATCGCTTCTGAATTACTCATGCTTGTTAGGCACATTGCACTTATTTCTCGCCCTGTTCAATCAAAGAAGTTGCAGCTATGAATAACAACAGACCACTGTTTATTGCGAGCTTTATGACGCTCATCGCCGCCGGCGTGGGGTTCGCAATTCGGGGAGGCATCCTGGCCGACTGGGGAGCCCAGTATGGGTTTACCAAATTCGACCTTGGTACGATTACCGGAGGCGGACTTGTCGGTTTCGGAATTGTAATTCTGTTAGCCAGTCTGATTACTGACCATATCGGTTATAAACCGATTCTGTTGCTGGCTTTCATTCTGCATGTGCTTTCCGCGTTGATTACGTTCGCAGCAACACCGATCTTTCACGCCATGGGTAAAGATTCTACATACTGGTGTCTGTATATCGGAATGTTTATGTTTGCCGTGGCGAATGGTCTTTGTGAAGCGGTAATCAACCCGCTGGTCGCGACGCTCTATCCCAAAAAGAAAACCCACTACCTGAATATTCTGCACGCGGGCTGGCCTGGTGGATTGATTATCGGCGGGATCGTCGCAGCCATCTATGCCAACATGAAAGCCAGTGTTCCCGGCCTTCGCTGGGAATATCCGATGGCGGTGTTTTTGATTCCGACTCTGATTTATGGTTTTATTGTGATTAAGCAGAAGTTCCCGCTTTCGGAAGCCAAGTCGGCTGGCGTCAGCTTTGGTCAGATGCTGATGACATTTGCCAGCCCGCTCCTGATCTGCTTGCTCTTTTTGCAAGCCTGTGTCGGTTATGTGGAACTGGGAACCGATAGCTGGATTGCCAGTATCACCGATTCGATTCTGGTTGGGCAGGGCTTGTATCTGTTTATCTATGCGTCAATGATCATGTTCGTTTTACGTTTCTTTGCCGGACCGATTGTGGAAAGAATCAACCCACTCGGGCTGTTGTGTGTGAGTGCCTGTTTCGGAGCCCTTGGACTCTTCATGATTGGCTCCTTTAAATCGGCAGTCCTGGTTTGGGTATCCGTCACCGTATACGGTCTGGGAAAAACGTTTCTCTGGCCAACCATGCTGGGTGTGGTTGGTGAGCGGTACCCCAAAGGGGGCGCGATTACCATGGGTGCCATGGGTGGTATCGGCATGCTGTCTGCCGGCCTGCTGGGTGGCCCGGGAATTGGCTATAACCAGGATTATTACGCGACACAAAAACTGGAACAGCTCTCGCCGGAAGCTTACGAAAGATATGCTGTTGCAGATAAAAGCGGCTTCCTGTTTTTCCCGGAAATCAAAGGTCTGAATGGTTCGAAAGTGAGCATCTTAAATAACGATGGCAAGGACCTGGAAGAAACCGTCGCGCTACTCAAGAAAGAGAATAAAACAGACGAAAATATTACGGCCCTGAATCAATGGTGGCAGGGTGCCGAGGCATTTGCTCCAGAAGACAAGGGGCCCGTTGATGAAGCAGGGATCTTTGGTGGTCGCATGGCTTTAAAGTGCACTGCTCTAGTGCCGCTGATTATGGCCTTTGGTTACTTTATCCTTGTCCTGTATTTCAGAGCCAAGGGTGGTTATCAGGTAGAAGTTCTGCATGGCGAAGCCCCCGTTGGTGAACACTATACCGGTGGCGTAGAAGGACCGGTTGAATAACAGCGGATCAGGCTGCAGATTAAGTTTCGAACGGCCACCTTCATCAGGGTGGCCGTTTTTTTAAATAGAGCTCCCAAAACCTTCGATGCGTCAGGGGAAAGACAAAACACATTCAGTAAGGCTGAGGGGTTGACTTTTTGAATAATTGCTGGATAACAGAATGATATGTTCTCCAAGATTTTTCCATGTAATTCTCTTTGCTATTTTGTTTAATCACAGGTTCCCTCCCATGCAAGATTCTTTTCCTGAGTCTCCTACTTTTGTGACCCATCTTGAATGCGGGATGGAACATGATCGGTATGAAGCAGATCAATTACACGGTCTTTCACAGGCAGGCAAACCGCTGCTGGTGAAATATGATTTAAACGCGATTGCCCAGTCAGTCACAAAGTCTGACCTTGCGGCTCGCCCTGCCACGCTCTGGCGTTATCGGGAGTTTCTTCCCGTTCGCAAGTCAGAGAATATTGTCAGCCTGGGAGAAATTCACACTCCATTAATACCGGCGCCTCGACTGCAAGGGGGCAAGGGTTCTCTCTGGATTAAAGATGAAGGACGACTCCCCACCGGTTCGTTCAAAGCACGCGGACTCTGCATGGCTGTTTCGATGGCGAAAGAATTAGGAGTCACGAAAGTCGCCATGCCAACAAACGGGAATGCCGGCTCTGCTCTGGCCGCCTATGGTACACGCGCCGGTATGAAATCATTTATCTTCTGCCCGGATGATACTCCCGAAATCAATGTGCGCGAGATTGCAGCCCAGGGTGCCCATGTCTGGCGCGTCAATGGATTGATCAACGACTGCGGCAAGATTGTCGCGCAAGGCAAAGAGCCAGTCGGCTGGTTTGACTTTTCTACGCTGAAAGAACCCTACCGCATTGAAGGTAAAAAAACGATGGGCCTGGAACTGGCTGACCAGTTGGGCTGGCAGGTGCCCGATGTCATTTTTTACCCGACCGGTGGCGGAACAGGTCTGATTGGTATGTGGAAAGCATTCAATGAGCTCAAAGAGATGGGATGGCTGACAGGAAAACTGCCTCGCATGGTGGCTGTTCAGGCTACCGGATGTGCCCCCATCGTCAAAGCCTACGAGGCAGGTGATGAACACGCTCCGTTGTGGGAAAATGCACACACGGTCGCAGCAGGAATTCGAGTCCCCATTGCCGTGGGTGATTTTCTGATCTTACGTGCGGTTAGAGAGAGCCAGGGGTTCGCGACTGCCGTCGATGATGAGCAAATCACAGCAGCACTGAATGAAGCCTCTCAGAAGGAAGGCTTCCTGATGTGCCCGGAAGGAGCGGCGACTTATGCAGCCTATAAGCAGGAACTCGCATCAGGACGGATCAGCCCGGACGAAAGTGCCGTCCTGTTTAACTGTGCTTCCGGCTTGAAGTATGAACTCCCCCCGGCTGATCAAGCAATCGACATCAATCAGCCAATTGACTACTCTCTTTTTGTCTGAAAAACAAAACAACGATGCCATACAACAGCGGGAAGTAGTGATATGAGCGATGTTCTGGTGACAGAGAATATTCAAGGGACGCCGATGAATTGTCTCATGAATGATTTTGACGTCGAGTTCGATGCCTATCTGTGGCAGAACAGAGACTTGTTGAAAGAGAAGATCCAAAATGCCAAAGCATTGATCGTCAGAAACCAAACGCAAGTCAACCGGGAACTCATTGATGCCGCCCCCCATTTGAGAATCATTGCCCGGGCTGGCGTCGGCCTCGACAATGTTGATACACAATATGCCCACGAAAAAGGCATCGTTGTCTGCTTTACTCCCGATGCGAACTCCCTCTCTGTGGCAGAGTTGACCATCGGTTTGATGCTTGCTTTGCTGAGAAGAATTCCCGAAGCACGTCAGGATACACTGACGGGAGGCTGGAACCGTATCAAGTTCACGGGAACGGAACTTCACGGTAAAAAGTTTGGTCTGATCGGTATGGGCCGTATCGGCTCTTTAACCGCAACGCGTGCCCACGCATTTGGAATGAAAATCCTGGCCGCAGACCCCTATCTTTCAGCAGATGCCCCCCAACTCAAGCAAATTGACGGACAACTCCTTTCACTGGATGAATTGCTCGCTCAAGCAGATGTCGTTTCCTGTCACAGTCCACTGACGCCCAATACCAGAAAGCTGTTAACCTATCAGCATTTCTGCCGCATGAAACCGAGCGCATTTTTTATCAACACGTCTCGCGGCGAAGTCGTTGATGAAAGTGGCCTGACCCAGGCACTTCTGGAACATAAACTGGCAGGTGCCGCGCTGGATGTGAGAGAAACGGAACCTCCCAATCAAAACCCATTGAACCAAATGGGAAACGTGATCTTAACGCCACACATTGCCGCCTTTACCATTGAGGCACAGGAACGCGTTGTTGATTCGGTTTGTGAAGATGTCCGTTTAGTGCTGAGTGGAAAAAAAGCAATCAATGTTTTTGAATCTTAAACTGAGAGAGTCAGCTTCATGCAGAACGAACTGAAAGAAGAAAAATGGTACGACGGGATTTCCCGTTACCAATGGCTTGTCCTGACGATTGCCTCGCTTGGTTGGGTGTTTGATGTATTCGAAGGACAGATCTTCGTCGCCAGCATGAATGAAGCAATGCCCTCGCTTGTCAGTCCTGACACGACGAAAGGTCAGCAAGCGCTCTATAACAATATTGCGCTAGGTGCTTTTCTGATTGGCGGCGCATTGGGGGGAATTGGATTTGGTGCATTGAGCGATCGAATCGGCCGCAAAAAAACCATGTCGCTGACAATTCTGTTTTATTCATTCTTCACCTGTCTCTCTGCATTCTCGCAAGACTGGTGGCAGCTGGCTGGCTTTCGGTTTCTCGTTGCGTTAGGAGTCGGCGGTGAGTGGGCAGTAGCCAGCACATTGGTAGCAGAGACGTTTCCTCCCAAAGCGCGGGCGCGGGTCGGCAGTATTTTTCACGCATCCAGCGTACTGGGAACCTACCTCGCGATTCTGGCGGGGGCGTTTATTATCGGAAATGAAAGCATTCAGGAGTACGCCCAACAAGTTGGTTACCCCAGTCTGCCCTGGCGTATCGGATTTGCTTTAGGGGTGGTGCCTTCCTTTTTGATTATCTGGATTCGACGTTCCATGAAGGAACCGGAGTCCTGGGAGCACGCCCAACAGGCAGCGAAAGAAGACAGCAGCCAGAAGATGGGGACCATCTGGGATTTGTTTTTACCACAATACTCCAAGAGTACATATATTGGTGTCTCCCTGGCAGCCATCGGGCTGGCCACTTTCTGGGGCGTGCATATTTATGGAAAAAATGTCTTTTTAAATGCGGTCAAAGCAGACTATGTCGTCGAACACTTTCAGGGTCAGGTTGATATCTCCACAGACGAAACAAAAGCCTATTTTGAAACCATCAGCGCGAAATTAAAAAAATGGGAGATGCTGGGCATGTTCCTGGCGACAACGGGTGGAGGACTCGGGCTGTTGGCCTTTGGACCGATTTGTGAATGGTTCGGACGACGGGGCGCGTTTTTTCTGTTTAATGTCGGTGGCTTACTCAGTTCCGTGATCCTGTTTCAGTTATTACATAATACCATTGTCATTGGTTGCTTCCTGCCCGTGTTTGGATTTCTGACTTTGGGCATGCATGCCGGCTATGCTATTTATTTCCCGGAACTTTATCCGACACGCCTGCGCGGAACCGGTACCGGTTTCTGCTTTAACGCAGGACGAATTCTGGCGGCTCCCATCCTGTTCATTGGAGGTTGGATGCAGAAAGACTGGGGATATACAATGGCACAAACAGCAACTATACTGAGCATGCTGTATATCATTGGCGCGATTATGCCCTACTTTGCTAAAGAAACCAAAGGCAGTGCGTTGATGGAATAAGCCCTCTAAGAATAATACTTCCTTACCTGCTGCGTTCACTCCCGCTTTACGGAGTCATACACTTGGTGTGACTCATTTTGACTTGTATATGATAATGATGTTTTCTGACCCACAGTTGTGGTTATTTGTCCTATCCGTTGTTTTCATTTCTGCATTCATTCAGGGGATCATTGGATTTGGATATGCCATTGTTGCGATGGCCGTCCTACCTCTCATTCTGAATTTCCGTGAAGCAAATTTACTGGTCTCATTCAGTATTATGCTGCCTGTGATTTGGATTTTCTGGGGCTACCGGAAACAATCCGATCTCAAACTTCTGACGGGCGCGATTCTGGGGTCCCTGGTGGGGCTGCCTTTAGGATTGCTGACGTTCACTCTGATTGACCTCGACTATCTCGTGCGTGGTACAGGGCTGGTGATTCTGCTGATTGTGATTGACGGCTTTTTTCAACGTCCACCCCAATCGATCGATGGCCCTCAGAAAGCATCTTCCGTCTGGAGCACCTTCGCCGGTTTTTGCAGCGGCTTTCTGGCCGGTTCCACCAGCATCGCAGGTCCGCCCATCGTCATTTATGCGATTCGTCAGCCCTGGACGCAGGATCAATACAAGGGATTCATTTTCGGGTTCTTTATTCTGATCTCGATATCACGGATCATCGGATTGGCGCTGATGGGGTTCGCCCAGACGCCGGTGCTGTTGACCTCAGCCATCATTGTTCCGTTTGTATTTCTGGGGATGAAGTTGGGGACATTAATCGGACCGCGAATTAATCCCGTCATGTTTAAGCGCTGCCTGCTGTCGCTACTGGCAATCAGCTCGCTATACATGGTCATTCAAGGAAGCTCGGAAGAGTTGCCTGAATCCATTCAGGAGAAAGCGATAATCACATCTCAGGTCTTGGAAGTGGATTGAGAACGCCATTGACGACGTATGTCACTCGCTGCTTTGCAAGTCCTGTTGCTGAATCCATTCCAGAACCTGCCCTTGCTCCGGTAAAAGTGTCTCCCTGCCCTGCGCTTCTCGTTTGATTGCATGTAGTTCATGTACCGTGTCGACATCGGTTAAAGCGGGAAGTTGATGAATGTCACCTTGTCCCTGCAACTGCTCCCGCAACTTCTCTGCGGTATCCGTTGCACTATAAGGAATAGTGAGCCATGCTTGTGGAGTCAGACAAATTTGGCTGCCAAACAAATAAAAACCACCATCGCAGGCGGGACCGATCACAAATTGCGGGCGCTCTGTAACATTGGAAAGGTATTCAACAGCTTTCGTAAGATACGCCACCGGCAACTGCGGAGAATCTGCTCCCAGAAAGATGACGAAATCGTATGCTGCAGAGAGCGTCTGATTCACGTGTGCCAGGCGTGTGCCTAGATCTCCGGTCCCTTGAAACACGGTGGAAAATTGGTGCCATAAAGGATCTGTGAGCGCGGCTTCTTCGGCGACTGCCCAATAGGGAATCACTCGCTTTTGCTTCGCGACTGACTGCACCACTGCTTCCACAGCTTTTGCAGAACGGATATGAAACTGCTCTGCCCGGGTTTGACCGATGGATGCAGCCAATCTGGTTTTCAGACGTGAATAACCGGGCGTTTTTACGAAGACTGCGATAGCCCCCTGCTTTGGAGTCATGAACTAATACGTTCTTTTAACAAAAGTAAAAATTGGGGGAACGCCTGACGGACCGTAAGCCAAATGTGTTTCAACGTGATTTTTAACCAACCTTGCTGCTGGTATTTTCTGGCACTGGTTTCGATGACTGCACCGGTACACTTCAAGCGAATCCTGTTTCGTCTGGCCTTCCAAACCAGCAGATGGTCTTCTCCATAAGGCGTTGATTCATCATATCCACCCAGTTGAAAGAATAGCTCCCGTCTTAAACACAGTCCCTGATCCCCGAAGGGAATCTTCAAAAAATGCGATCGAAAATAAACTCCCCATTGGTTGAGCAGCATCAAAAATAATCCCTGATCCTGAAATTTCAAATTGAAATAATGCAGCGCATCGGGAAACGATTGCAAAGACGAGATCAACTGCCCGATCCCGGTCTTATTCAGCCGCGAGTCTGAATGTAAAAATAAAAGATGGGAGTGTCGCGCTACGGCTGCCCCCTGATTCATCTGGACTGCTCTCCCGACAGAAGAATGAAGCCAACGACTGCGGTCGTCTATTTGAAACTGGTGAGCCCATTGTTCAAACTCCAGCGGCTGGTCACCATTCGATATGAATAAAAACTCAGACGAAATGGGAAAAGCACCTAGATCAGCAATGATCGCTTGCCAGTAGGTTTCCCCATCCAGAACAGGAATCACAACTGAAATTTGAGGCTCTAGAACCATTTTGTGAAGGGAACTCATTTATTTAAGCTTGAATAGGTAATTTGTGATTTGATTCACAGTTTTCACGCGCATAATAATGGATAATGCGATCATCAAAAAGTCGTCATTTCTCTTGAAATAGAATGTTTCTCGAATTCTTTGAGATCATTATACTAACATATCATTCAAATAAAGATCGTAAGCCTGGTCCTACCGGGAATTCAACAGACTGAAATTGGAATTGAAAGGAACTCTGAAAGCCATGAATTCAGTAAATGTAGACCAGCTTTCCACTGAAGAAGAATCTGTCTATTCTCGGTATGCCAACGCGGCCAATCAAAAAGAACAGTCGCTGTGTTGTCCTGTTACATACAATGCAGAATATTTATCGATTATCCCTGAGGAAATCCTGGAACGCGATTATGGCTGCGGCGACCCAACCCCTTATTTATCTGCGGGAGACACCGTTGTCGACCTGGGATCCGGAGGGGGAAAGATCTGTTACATCGCCTCACAAATTGTCGGGCCGAAAGGAAACGTCATTGGAGTCGACTGTAACGCGGAAATGCTGGCACTAGCCAGAAAACATAAGCAGCAGGTGGCCGACCAACTGGGATACGCAAATGTTGAATTCCACTGCGGATTGATTCAGGATTTAAAGCTGGATCTGGATCAGTTAACTCAGGAACTGGCTGCGAATCCGATCGACAGCCATTCCCGCTGGCTGGAATTACGAAACCTGGAAGAACGTTTGCGACGCGAAGCTCCCATGATTGCGGACGAAAGTGCCGACTGTGTCATTTCGAATTGCGTCTTGAATCTGGTTCGCGAGGGCGACCGCAGTCAACTTCTGCAAGAAGTGTTTCGCGTCTTGAAACGTGGTGGCAAAGCAGTCATCAGCGACATTGTCTGTGATGAGGATGTCCCGCAACACCTGCGAGAAGACCCCACGCTTTGGTCGGGCTGTCTCTCGGGCGCGTTTCGTGAAGATGCGTTTTTAAAGGCGTTTGAAGATGCGGGCTTTCATGGTATCGAGATACTGAAACGTGAGGAGACGCCCTGGCAAACGATCGAAGGAATTGAATTCCGCTCGGTCACTGTCTCAGCCTATAAAGGCAAGCAAGGACCGTGCCTGGAAAGAAATCAGGCGATGATTTATCGTGGACCGTTTAAGAAAGTAGAAGACGATGATGGTCACATCTATTTTCGAGGACAACGCATTGCCGTATGCGATAAAACATTTCAACTTCTGCAAGCGCCTCCTTATCAGGGACGATTCGCGACTGTTAAACCTTATCAGAACATTCCGCTGGAAGAGGCCCAGGAGATGGATTGTCGGCGTAATGTCGTGCGTCATCCCCAGGAAACCAAAGGCAAAAATTATGACCTGACCAGCCAGATCATGGATTCCTGTTGCAGCTCAGACAGCGGTTGCTGTTAAAAAAGTTAGCACACCGAGAAAATCTATTTTGCAACCACGTATCCAGGAAAACTTATGGCTCCTCTTACTCTCCTCAAACAACGCAGCCAGCTGGCTGATCCCCAACATCAGCTCCGCATATTAAACGATCAGAATCAGTATCCCACCTTCGATCAGAAATTAGCAGAACATCAGCTACCCGTGCTGCAAGCAGACACCATTTGTACAATGCAGGTCAATTTGGGAAAACTTTGCAATATGACTTGCGAGCATTGCCACGTTGACGCTGGTCCTGACCGTAGAGAAATCATGAATGCAGAGACCGTTCAGGACTGCCTGAAGGCGCTGGAGCATCCCGGGTTTCAGACACTTGATTTGACGGGGGGAGCCCCCGAGATGAATCCACACTTCCGCGAAATGGTGGCTCAGGCAACGAAACTTAACAAACAGGTCATCGACCGCTGCAATTTGACAATTTTATT
>Ga0222653_1000269_pt1 | contig 32325 bp, 48 predicted proteins | sample AntAcemetagen419_FD_179856 | JGI IMG/M metagenome (GOLD analysis project Ga0222653, IMG submission 179856) | Saline water microbial communities from Ace Lake, Antarctica - #419 | ecosystem: Environmental > Aquatic > Non-marine Saline and Alkaline > Saline | place: Antarctica: Ace Lake...
AATTTCCTGTACCTAAACCTTTAATATAACTGTGGCTGCCATCATGATAAATCTGTAGATCATCACCAGCACCAAAGGTAGCCTTGCCGTTGTCGCCTAGTGCTATGCCGCCGTTGGCTGTGATTTCGCCCGTAAAGGTAGCGCCCGAAAGCTCTGCCTTATCAGTGTTTAAGTTGGTAAAGTTAGCATCAACTTCGTTATTAGTTAGGGGCGAACCTTTGCCAGCCCTTGTCGTGATAGTAGCCATTGGAAGCCCCTTCTAATTAAGATGCGGTTAAAGTAATAGTCCAAGTTACTGACATAGTATCGTCAGCGGCTTTATTCACTACAGCAAACACTGTACGACAAAGCATAGTGCCACTAGATGCAGCGTTAAATACGCCAGCCTCTGTAACGGCTCCTGTGCCCTCTCCTGCTTCAAACGATGAAACGTAGGTAATGGTATTGCTAGAAGCAGAAGTGCTGTCTAACGCCTCCCTAGAGCCTAGAATCGACACTAGATCGGTCTGGCCTGAAGATGCAGCGGTAGTGCCTGAACCTAAAGCCATGTGCGACATCACACCGGCAGAAGTGCCACCCATGCGCGAGCAAATAAACTCAAGGCCGGAGCTAACCACCAAGTTATGTATCTCACGGCTTTCTTTTACATTGCCATTTTTGTCTTTCAATACTAGCGCAACATCACCGCTCAGCTTTAATTCTTCGTTAATCATAAATCACCTGTTAAAAAGTTCGGCTTGCGCCAACATAATCTTCTGAGAAATAGTCAAAGGCGCAATAACCCTGACTTCGTAAGGAACCTGTATCATTAGGCCCGATTGTATCACTAACCGCGCTCATACTAGAATAGGCAAAAGAATCCGATAAAGTAGACAAGTCTGATGTAACTTTTGTAAAAGTCATCTCTTGGTCGTCTTCAGCAGAAGCTTCACCGTCTAAGTCATCGGTTACCCCAGCAAGCTCATCAATAAACTTGTGAAAGCCCATAGTCTGATTTTCGCTGGCAGATGAATTATCTTGCAGTGCTTTACCGACTGCAAACGTATCAATCTGATCTGAGGTTAAACCAGAATCAGCCTGTACTGTGCCAATATCTAACGCGGCAGAATCCGCAGTGACTGAGCTATCAGATAAAGTCTTGCCAACTGATTGCGTTGCAAGATCGGTTACTGCCTGAGAGTCAGATAAAGACTTGCTTATAGACTTAACCTGAACATCAGATAGACCTAATACCTCAAAAAAGAACCTAAAGATTAGGAAGTCACCAACCTTAATGCTGGCAACGGCTTTCTTGAAACCTATCTCTGCAACGGCTTTCTTAAAAGCGACTATTGCGTTAATCATTAGAAGTCAGCTCTTAAATAGAAGTTTAGCACTGAAAATACCGTTTCTATTGTTCCACTAGAGTATGTGATTTCTATTTCGCCTTCGTAATACCCTGCATCAATGTCTAGCTGAGTGCCGGAAAAAGAGAAGATAGCAATGCCGTCTTGGAAATTGTCGCCTACGTCAGCCGCTGCTAGAGTAAAAAGGACTGTAGGGGTATCTTTAGCTCTAAACTTTAACGCGCAAGTGCCATTAGCAAAGTTGATTACGCTGCCGTCATCGTCTCTGGTCAATACAGCTTGTATTTGAGGGGCTTGGTCACCCTGTACTAATTGATAAATTCTCATGCATTACTCCGGCTTTGTAGGCCATATTATATCATCTAAAGATGTAGCGGCTGCGTAAGTTTCGGGAACGTCTCGCAGTGCTTGCCGGTAAACTGCCCATTCTGTTTTCTTTGTAGTGGTTAGCGGAGTGTCTGGGAACTGCGTCCAATCTGATCCCGCTATTGCAATATCTCTAAGACCCCTAACATTCGACCAATAAATTTCAGACGCAAAAATCCAAGCGTTATTTGCCCATTGATGCCAATCGTCAGTAGCGGCATCTCTTGTTTGCCACCCTGCGTCCCAGTACCAAGTGTTTAAAACTTCTTGATCGTCAGAGTTGTGATCAATATGCCTAGCAATGCATTCATTGTAAGTCTCGCCATCTACATACATATCATCAACAGCAGGGCTAATAGTGTACGCCACTTCACCGTTAATTTTAACCATTGCTACCTTTATCATGTAAAAGTACCTATTAAATTTGTTTTAAACCCGCCACCAAAAAGTGACGATGTAGGGGTGCCAATAATAAATGATGGGGCTAATTGATGTTTAATTGTATTGTTACCGTAATCCCAAACAACAAAATAGGAGAAAACGGCAGACAATTGGCTGTTAATTTGGCCAATTCCTAAATCAGCTTTTCCTGTCATAAGAGCATAGACTCCACTCATACTAGGAACATTCATTGTTGAAGCGGTACTGGTAGACGTAATAAATTCAAAAGATACTTGCTGGACTCGAAAATTGCCGTTGTTGGAATTAAAAGCAGGATCGCCATTAACCTTGTTAACTAACAATCCGTGATCAGGATTATTATTAACGGGCATATCAACGGATCTAACTGCAATAATCCAGCTAATCGACTTTAAGGTTGAGTCATTAACGGCCTGCTGGAAAAAGAACTTGTTAGTGCTTGCTACATATTTGAAAGTTAAGCCAGTCACGCCGCTTTCTGTAACTGCTTTAGCAAAAATAACGTAAGATGCTGGAGTGTTAGCTGGAAGATCTACAGTATTTTGAGTGTTTCCGTAGCTAGAGCTAACTGTCCCGCTGGCAAATACTGCCATATTGTCATAAATTCCGTCAATTTGAATAAAGCCAGATTCGTTTTCGCAAATAATTCCATAACTCATACTCTAAACACCTCTACTTCATAAGCTAAAGATGAACTGCCAGTGTTAACATGCTTAAACAAGTTTGTTCCCATTTCTAAGCGGCCAGTATAATTTACAGTAATTCTGTCATTTAGACCCCAAGTTCCGTCATTTGACATTCCAGAAACTGTAATGGTCGTTGTAGAGTTTCCAGCAGTTGTACCTGTGTAAAGGGCTACAAAACGCACCTCTCTATCAGTAGTATCTAACCTGACATTCCCGCTCGCATCCCATACGTTAAGACCATAAGCCATTAGGCAAGATTCCCTAACTTAACTCTAAGAGTAGACCCTTCATAAATTTTTATAACGTCCGATTCTATCTCCATTCTTGAGCCAGTTGCCGCAGATTTAATGCTAATTCCTGCGCTTGCCGTTCCTGAGATATTAACCTGACTAACGTCAATAGTACCTGTCTTCAACAAGCCGCCATTAATGGTAGTTATCTCAGAGCTTGACGCATTTGCAAGCTCGCTGTTTAGGTTGGTAAACGTCACCAATCCGTCAAATTGAACGCTATTAAAGGGAGTGTTAAACGTTCTGGTCTGCGTTCCATCAAACTCAGCTTCAGTGACATGCCAGTAAGTGGCCCAGTATTTAGCGTCACCACCTGTATTGGTTGGCGGGGTAGTTGACCAGTTAGCGGTTAATCCTCCAAATGATCCTGTATTAAAAACAAACTCAGTTGCGCTAGGAGAGGACGGAGCCGATGCCTGAGAAACCGAATAATAAAGATAGCCGTCCGCACTTCGTATGCCAGCGGCTCCATTAGTTCCGTCAGTTCCGTCAGTTCCGTCAGTTCCGTTAGTTCCGTCTGTACCGTCTGTACCGTCTGTACCGTTTGAGGCAAGAAGCTGCGGGGCAGACCAATCACTTGTTCCAGTTACTGAATCTGTAGAACTTGTCGATGTAGCTATTGCGTTACAAACATATAAATTGTCAGTTCCTGCGGGGACAGTTCCAGTAAAGCTATTGCCCAAATCATTATTATTAAACGTAGCAGTGCTAAACGTCCAAGTTCTTGTTGTGCTTGGTTTGTCTGTTACGGTAGAGCCAGATCTTTTGTAAGCGTAAACAACAGCCGTATTAAATCCATTAGTTCCGTCTGTACCGTCTGTACCGTCAGAACCTACACTTCCTAAAATATTAGGTGCCGACCAATCAGATGCAGCAACAGAATCAGTTGCACCTGACGATGAAGCAACAGCAGCGCAAATGTAAAGGTCATCTGATCCTGAAGGAACTGAAGCAGTCCAGCTATTTCCTAAATCATTGTCGTTAAATGTTGCCGTAGAAAATGTCCACGTTCTCGCCGTTGCCGGCTTGTTTGTAGAAGCTAAAGCTGATGCTGAACGCTTGTATGCATAAACAGGTGCGGTATTTATTCCATCAGAACCATTATCTCCGTCAATTCCGTTGCTGCCGTTTTGAACAAACAAGATTGGAGAAGTCCAGCTTAAAGTAGCATCTGTACCTGTAGCTCCTGCTATTTGAGCTTGAGTTGTTGATGCATAGATTGGATCAGTTCCTGACGGAATAGATGCAGACCAATTTGAGGGGGCAGTAATTGTATTGTTTGTAAAGTTGTAAGAGCCTCCAGAAGGAGCCGATGGCGATGAAGACGATCTTTGATAAACAGGAAAAACAAATGTACTTAATCCGTTTGCCCCATTAGTTCCATCGGTTCCATCGGTTCCGTCTGTGCCATTACCGCCATTTTCTGCAATTATTACAGGTGTAGACCAAGTTCCTGCCGTAACAGTGCCGGTATCTCCTGATACGGAAAACTGGAATGTGGCTTGATAAATTGGATCAGTTCCAGTAGGCACGGCAATAGACCACCCGCTAGGAGCGGTTAACGTGTTTGTGCCAAAGTTAAACGTACCACCTGTAGGTGCTGAAAGCGCAGTTGCAGACCGCTTAAATATTGGAGCTGTAAAAGTAGAGGTTCCGTCAGAGCCGTTAATAGCTTCGGCATTAGTGGTCGCATTAACCACGCCTGTAAATGCTGACTTATTGCCGCTGTAGTCCACTGACTTAAACTTGTAGTAGAAAGCAGTAGCATCAGCAATGCCACCGTTTAAGAATTCAGTTACTGCGCTAAATCCACCGCCTACAGTAGCCACTTCAGCATAAGTGCCGCCTGAAGAAGTTGATCGATAGACTTCTACGTTAGAAAAGTCCTTGTCAGCAGGGTTAGTCCACTTTAGGCTGATTGACTTATAACCAGCCGTAGCTGATAGAGATGTGGGAACTGCTGGTGCAGTAGTATCGCCCGTTGCTGATACGTTAGCTGTTGCGTATGAGCTGCGAACGCCAATGTCATTGATTGCGCGAACCCTAGTGTAATAAAGCTGACCGCTAATTAGAGGCGATATAGTATGCTGCAAGCCGTCAACGTCTACAGTGTTCCATGTGGAACCATCTGTTGACCACTGGTAATCATACCGAACGACAAAAACATCCGCGCTGGCAACCCAAGTAGATGTTATCTGTGGGACTATATTTCCATCATTATTGACGGTGGTGGATGCTGTGCCAGTAAAAGAAGTAGGAGCAAAAACACTGCTGCCGTTATATAGGCTTACTTCGCCACCAGATAAATAATCTTCTTCGTCAGAAGCTGCCCAGTCATATATTTCAGAAGCCGTTTCTATCGCGCTGACATTGACTATAATCTCTCCCTCCAGGCTGAGATCAAAGCTATAACCTAATACGTCAAAGACTTTTGATGTCCATCCAATCTTGGCGTTGGTGATCATAATAGTATCACCCGCTTTAAACTTTAAGGCGGCAAGGTTGCAGGGAACTGTAATCTGAGTCTGCTGTCGTGATTGTAACAAGGCCAATTTAGCCAGACGCTGCGCTCTAACGCTACTGGTCGTAAAAGGCAAAGGCATATCAAGGTAAATAGGATCGCCATCAGCCGCGCTGTAGGTGCTGCTAATAACGGAAGGATAATCGGCCAGAATATAGTTATCTTCAGAACTTAAAAATACGCCTTTCACGCCATTGTAAATACTGCGTCTGCTTTGCTTTGTTTGAATTGATACAGCGGCAACCATTACAGATTCATCAATGGTTACTGTTGGGGCTGTGTAGGCTGCGCCAGAGATAAAGTATTCACCGCCAGAATGAATGAGCCTGCCTGCCATCGATGACAATAGTGACTCAATGTTATCTTGCCTTGAACTGCCTGTATTTAATACGCCATCACAGACGTATCTGTTTTGAGTCCCGCCAGCAGTTAAAGCAACTTGTTGATCACAAAGAACTTGAGCCGTAGATAATGCAGTAGCGTTAATGTTTGCGGTGACTTCGGCCAGACCGTATTTAGTATCAAGAAGATAATCCCGAACAATTAAAGCGGGATTCTGAGTCCATACTGTCGTTGCTGTCGTTGGGTTATAAACTTTTTTCCCGCGAACGATTGCAGATACGTTGGGAAGTCCGTTAGCAAACTGTTCAGCATCATATTCTAGGCGAACATAAATATAGGCTGTATCTAATAGTTTGTGATCGGTAGTCCACTGTGATGACGCGGAAACCAGAGTTGAGTCTGCTGTTGTTTGAGTCCCATCATGTAAACCAAGGTAAACGTAAGTTCCCCAGCTACCAACAAAACTGCCGCCATCCCAAATCTTCTGATCATTAAAATAGATTTCTTCATAGGCATCAATAGCATGACCAGCTATAGCAATGACCATGTGCATGAATTTGTTTTCTTCTCCAGTTGAGTCTAAATAAACAATCGACCCGCCAACTCTAGCCCTACCATACACTATCTTTCTAGTGGAGGCAGGTTCTCGCACCGTCATAGTCGTTCCAGACATTTGCTGACCCATTGACGGAGTAGGCATCAACGCCCTAGAAACCATAGAGAGTCCAGCACCAATAGCAAACGCTGCCGCAAAAGACCCTAAAGCCCCAAGCCCAAAAAGGCTTAAACTTGCTGCTGCCGCCCCTGCTGCTGATGCTAATCCTGCTACTGCTGCAATTGCCATTTTATCTACCTAGAAATTTAGAATAAACGCGCTCTATCAGATCAAAGCCCATGCCAAGCATTAGGCTATCAAATGGAATATGCACCTTTGTATTAATCATTAGCAAGGAAACGCCACGCTCCTTACAGTAATCTTCTGCAAACTTTATTAGCTTATAGCCTGTTGCTCCCGCCCTGCTATCTGGAAGTACAAACAAAACATCATTATTTGCAAACTTGTGGTCTTGATAATGAATGCTTTGTGAAACCATCAGGACAAAATAACCAACCAGTGTTCCGTTATCTCTTGCTGTAAATATGGTAAGAATCCCAGCAGCGTCTAGTTTAGCGTATTCTTTCCAGTTTGGGTTTAGCTTTATCTCGCCTTGGTTTAACGCTACCAATTCCCAATGCTTATCGAGCAAAGGTTTGATCTCATCCTTTACGTTCGCCATACATTCGTGAGCAATAGTAATCAATTGGCTTACCTAAAAGGAAATGAGCTGATGTTAGTGTTTGTATTCATTGATGCAGGCGAAGGCCGACCCCAGACAATTTCTTTCTCTTGAATCTTAGCGACAAATTCAAAACCTTTATCTGTGGGGTGTTCAATCTTTTGATCTTCTGCGGTGTAACGCCTAACAGCCGTTCTTTGAAATGCAATTAGCTTATTCTCTGCCGTCACTGTAATCGTAGACGTATCGCCAGCATCCGCAATCGTCATTACATCCATAAACCCGCTAAACAATATAACAGGGCTAGAAATTAGATCACCGTTTTCATCAAATGCGCCTAGACGGATAGTCATCGGCCTGCCTTGGTACGGTTCATCTCTAGCCAAAGTCAATAATGATGCCTTGATACCCGCTAATGTAACGCTTGCCCCGTTAGCTGTTAGATCACTTGTCTCTTGTATAGAGGCAATGTTTAACAAATCCCCCGCACCCAAATAGGTGTTGGAGTTGTAGGCTAAATCACCGTAACCAGACCACAAGAAAATGCTTCCAGATGTAAACTCAAGATCAAGCAGGTAGATTGGTCGCACTAATTCAGCGACTGCAACCGCCTGCATTTCGGTGCTTAATACTCTGCTCATTATAAAGCCTCAGTAAATGCGAAACTAAACCCATAAATTGACGCAGCGTCAGTAGACCAACCTATATCGTTACTCGATAAACGCCATAAGCTTTTAGGTAAGGTAAAGTCCAAAACAGTGCCAGTAGTAACCGCTGCCCTTAATGGGGGCTGAAAGTTTAACGTCCCTGCGCCAGATGCCTTATCTGACGTTACCATGTAAAGGTAATCACCGACTTGAAAATAAGTGCCTGCCGTAACCGCAGTTGCAGCTACTGAAGTCGTAAGAGTTTCAGATCTAACAGCAGCCGTTCCCGTTGTCGTACTGGTTGCTGTACTGGTATGCAACGGATGACCGAACGTAAACGTACCAAAACGGCCTTTTAAGCCTACTATAAAAGCCTCGACTGATCGTGCCTCTGCGTGAGTCAAAGGCGGTAGTGACACCTCTGCTTCCCATATAGCCCCTTGATGTGTATACACCTGCTGATCATAAGTAAACGGTGATGAAGTAACAGCGACCGCCCGTTTTAATCGCAGGCTAATTGACTGCAATCCTACATTTGGAAATGCTAAAGGCATTTTATGCTCCCACTAAGGCTTTGCTGAATCCACCACCGCGCTGTCTTGCGTCTGCAACTGCACCTTTGGCGGCATTGGCTATCTGTGGCATCAGTGTAGCAATTTCTGCACGAACTGTCTGCTGCACGCCTGTAGTGACGTTAATGGTCTGGTTAACGGTAACGCCGCCACCACCAATTCTGTTGTTAGGTACAATTGACCCTTGCGAGTTAGGCACGAACATTTCTGGCCCGCGCTCACCTACCATGTAGGGCGCCCCGTTCTGGACTGAGCCGCCAATAGCTCTAGGGGCAAAGTTGCTAGTATTAAACGGGTCAGCGCCACCTAAAGATGAGCCATACCCGGCAGATGAATTAATGCGTGTCTGGGGGTCAAAAAAGCCAGTAATCGCGCCAAATGCAGCATCAACAATATACTTTTGAATCAGCATTTTAATCAGGCTATCTACTACGCTTTTTGCCATAGACTTCATGGCATCAGCGAAGTTAGCCGCTCCAGTTACGCCAGCCGTTAGAGCATCAGTCATGCCGTTCAGACCTTGCTTGGTAAGGTTCTGGATGTTTTCTTGCATTGATGGCAGTGAATCACTCCACGATTTAAACCCAACCTGCAAGTCGTTTGTAGTCTTAACTAAAGGCGTTAGTACATTTGGCGCAATTTCGCCAAGCTCTTGAATAGTCCTTAGAAGGTCATCAAAGAAAAGGTTAGTATCATCCATGTCAATAATTCCGCCAAGACTGCTGGCGAATTCTGAATTACCTTCAGATGCTTTTTGAAGCTGTCCGTAAAGAGCTACATATTGCGTGCCGAGCCTCTGTATATCTGCTTTCTGAGCAACTAAACCGCCATCTGTAATAAACTCCCAAATACTTGGAATGCCGCCATCCTCCAAGTCACCTATCTGATCGCCAAGCTCTGACATTTCCTTAGCAATGCCTTTCATCTGGTTCTGAATAGACCTAGTTTCAAAACCGGTGAAGAAATCATTTGCTTTGTTGATTACAGTATCAAGACCTTCAGCAAACTTATCTAACGCGCCCAAAGTGACTTTTACACCTTCTAAAAAACTGACAGCCATAGATTGAGCCAGCTTTTCTATGCCGCCTTCAGCGTCAGTAGTTCTGATAATGAAATTAGTAAACTTAGTAACAATCTCATCGATAGCTGGGGCAAGTGCTGCTGAAAATTGATCTTTTAAGCCTTTCACGATAGAAAGCAATTTGGTGATTGAGTCGTTAGCCTTTTCTACGCCCTGCGCCGCTTCAGTGGACATAGTTAAGCCAAGCATCTTAGCTTCGCCTAGCAATTCCTTTAGCCCGTCACTGCCTAGCGCCAAGGTGTTTACAAGTGCAGCACCTTCGGAGTCGAACAGTTTAAAGGCAAGACGCAACTGATCCGATTCGTTATCAACCTTCCCGAATGCGTCAGCCAGTGCAATCATGCGCTGATCTAGCGGCATCCTGTTTAGCTCTTGAGCATTTAGCCTAAGCTCTTTAATTGCGCCCTTAGCCTCTCCCGTTCCTTTAGCTGCTTCCGCTGTTCTTCGCGTAAACCTCTGTAAGGCCATGTCCATAGTATTCGTTGATACGCCTGTAATCTCAGCAGCGTAGCGCAAACCGCCAAGAGCTTCAGTAGTTGTGCCAATCTTATTAGCGGTCTTAGACAGGGTATCTGTGGCGTCTAAAGATTTTTTTATTAAGTAGCCAAATCCAGTAACACCGCCAACGCCTATTAGGGCAGTCTTCATGCTAAAGATAGACGCGGTTATACCTTTTAATGCACTACCAACTGCGCCAAATGCGGGCTTAGTTTTATCAAAAGCCTTAATTACAATGCTTACATTTTCAGCCATTAGATTCACTCATCAGTTGGAAGTAAGCCACCCATTCATAAAAATGATTAAGTGGCATTTGTTCAGCTTCTTCAATACTTATGTGAAGCCGATCAGCCAAGGATAATAGGTTTACCCTAAACGGATCGGCCTTTAGTTTTTTATTGCATCCTCTACCGATTCAATCTGAGCAAACATCTGGTTAGCAATCTCAGAGATTACCGCAGTTTCTTCACCCATCAAGTCAATACGATCTTCAGCAGAACCAAAAAGCTTGTTGCCGCCTTCGTCTTCAGCCTTCATGCAGATCAGATCAACCATCGATCCAATAGTGGTGTTGGTTAGAAAGTTCGGGTGTTTCTTCTGTAGCTGGTCTAAGTCATAGCAAGTAATGCTTCTGCTGAATAACTTAAACGGCCCAGAGTCATCACCCCATTCAGGAACCAATACTGTGCGCGCCTCTAACTTTCTTCTGTCTCTTAACTCTTTAGCTAGTCCCATGGTTTTCCCCTTAGTTGGTTATGCTTGTGCTTCGGTTACTGCTCCGTTGCATTGGATTGAAAAACTAGCCTCTACCATACCATCAAACGCGCCAGTTATAGAACGTGACGTTACGATTCCATTTCCAGAAAAGAAAGTTTCGCCGGAGCCGGTGCCTGTAGGATAAATTTCAAAGTCAACAGATGCGCGCTCATCAAGCACTAGCTGTTGTGCGTCTGCCTCGTCCCAGTAAACCTCGATTGATACGGTGTTAGAGCCTAAGCCCTGCTTGTAAGATCTGAAAGTGTCACCCATTACTGAATCTTCAATAGTGTCTGCTGAGCCTTCAAATGTATACGAACGTACTTCACCAACAACGGCTACAGTCGTCCCAGCCAATTGCATTTTTACAACACCAGATGCGCCTGTTTTAGTCGCCATGATAATACCTCTATATTAAGTTTAAGTTGTGCCGCGAGTGTATTGGTACAAAACGCGAATTGTCATTATAACCCCACCAATGGGATCAATAGAACCTTCATCAATCTCAATGCGAGTAACCTGCGTATCAAGGGCAAAGCCCCCACGCAAACGATCAACATCAAGACCTTCTTCGATTGCTTCAATTATATCATTTCGGGCGCTGTCAATCACTGCGCCTTTAACATAGCAAATTAGCTGGTAGTCTATATTTGCCATGCGCTGAGTCATAGACCCGCCCAGACTTGAATCACCACGTTCCTCGCCCGCGCTCCTAACCAAGATGGCAGGGTATTGAGCGTTTGATAGTTTCTGAAAGTCAAACGGCTCTCTTGTAACGTGCTTAACGCTTACCGGAGAACTGATCGCCTGCAGGGTAGACACAAGGTTTTCAGCTATATTTTCTCTAATACTCATTTTAAATACCTAAAGAATACTTTGCCAAGCCTCTTTTCCTCGTCTTTATTAAACCCGAAGAAAGGGCGCGTCTTGTTATTCATCGCCGCCTTCTTAGACTCTGTGGCACGAGTAAAGAATATCTCAGCTTGCTGCGCACTTGATTTAACAGTCATCGAAGATAACATTTGGCCTGTAAACGATAGGTCTACATTAGACACATTCCGTCCATTCTTCGCCCTGAACCAGGTGTACTCCTCACTGTACGGCGCAAAATCAAGCCCGTTAATCTGCTCGCCTTTAGCCGTCCTATCTTCAATGATAGTTAAGCCGACCTGCCCAGTAATCAGTAATGCGCGCTTTACACTATCAGATAGCTGCTTGCCTTTCTTGCCTATTTGCCTAGCAACCTTCTTGGCGTTGGAGCCAACCTTTATTTCCATTATCTGACAAGCCGGCCATGGTTAACGGGTAGCTTTTCATCAGCTTCAATCGTGCCATTGTTATCGTCATCGTATTCAACACCGTCTTGAAATACCGCCTCGATCTCTTCACTGTATCGGGCTTTGTAGAATTCAATCATGCCCTGGAATCTGTCGCCATCGACCCAGTTAGTTAACTGCGGTAATGCGTACTTCCATAGGACTAAATAAGCAGATGTTCTAGTCCACTGCGAATCTGTTAAGTAATTAGGGATCAGCTCACCAGATAAACCGCGCTTTTCCCACCAGCGGTTTCTGATTTCTCGCTCAATATCTGATTGTGCTTTTGCGTGTTCTTGACTGAATGAGTCTATGCCCAGAGAAAGTATGTCGGGCAATAACTGCAATAAATCTGCATCTGTTGAAAATGCCATGTTCAAACCTCAGTAAAACCCCACCCCCCGAAGAGGGCAGGGAATCTATTACTTAAAGTGCAGTATCGAAAGTCATCTTGACACCGAAAGTATCGTCCAGCTCACCAACACCGTAGACGGCTGTGGCGTTAAGCTCAAATGCGCGCAGAGATGCGTCACGTTGCGGCTCAATGTTGAAGTCTTTTTTCAGTGCAATGGCAAGTGCTTCTGGAGCGAATACCGCGCCAATAGAATCGCCATCACCATCGATGGCAATGTTAGCAGACTCATAGACATTCATGCCTGCAAGTTGACCGACATAAGCGTTACGCATAGCTTCGTTCTGCGCGTCACCACCATTCGGATTAGCGAAGGTGTTAGTCAAGCCAGCTTTAAGCTGATAAGCAACAAACGGGTGAACAACAGCAGAAATTGCGCCGGTAACTTTATTAGCGCGCAAAGTAGCAGCTGCCTTAAAGAGATCAGCTACAGTGATTTCTGCACCGGCAGAACCCAGACCGCTAGAGAAGCCGGTAAAGAGAGCAAGCAAGTCCTGATCCATCTTAGTAGCAATGGCGTTACCAAGAACGGTGCCAAGCTCGACAGCAGGGTTACCCGCGCCCATTGTGGCCAGATCAGTCAGGACAACTTGTGCGCCAACTTCACCAACAGTTACAGAAACGGAGCTGGTCGAGACAGTCGTTGAAGTCAAATCCACCGCCTCGGTCAGATCGCTGGCGCTGATTGCTGGGTACTTTGGAATCTGAATAGTCTTTCCAGACTGTGATCCGATATTGTACTGAGTAACAAGGCCCATCATTAGGGACTGCTCTTCAGCGGTGAAACGCGCCTGCGCAATAATGTTTACAAATAGATCGTCTAGGGTGGCACTAGTAGTTGCGGCCATGATTTAAATCCTCAAAAGATTAATAGTTAAATAGTAAGTTAGGTTTGTCAGGTTGCTTTCTTTTTCATTGCAGCGAAGGCTTCTTTACCGCCCTCATTCCAATTAGCAACCATATCAGCCACAGATGCAGACTTCTGTGTGGAGCCACCAGCGTTACCCTGACTGCCTGAACCACCTTGAGAGGCTCGGACATGATGAGGATTGGCCGTTAAGAATTCCGACACCAGCTCACCAGTTGACAGCAGAATTCCGCTATCATTGTATCTTGGCGTGCCTTTGCTGTCCAAAACTTCCACATTGCCATCTTCAGACAGCCGGAGGTTTTGCCGCAACAGGGCCGAAACTTGTTCAGGATTTACAGCGTTATACTGACTCGCAGAACTCAACAAAGCGCCATCCACCAATGTGGACTGAAGCTTGCTTTTATAACTTTGTATTTCCAAGTCTTTCTTTTCAACAGTTGACTTCAAGAGAGTGTCGAATTCGCCGCGTGATTTCTGGCGCTCAACTTCTGCATCTTCCTTGTCCTGCAATAGCTGTTTGGCTTCGTTTATATCAATGCCAGATAGCTGCTTTTCAAACTTTCGTTGCTCTCGGCCTACTCGCTCCGCAACAACGCGGTCCATGTCTGCTTGAGTAAATGTCTTTTCCTGATTTTCTGTTGCTGCTGTTTCAGTATCAGCTTGTTGTTCCATGTTATCTTCGCCCATGTCGCGTGCCTCTAAAAGAGTAGTTGGTGAATTTAAATTGTATCATATGTTTTTTATTTCTTTACTTTCTTCTTTTTCTTCGGACGGCCTACCTTGCTGCCGTATGTTCCTGCACCTTGTGGCATGATTATTCCTCGAATACACCTCTAAAATGATGACGGCAATTATAGCCGCCTCGAACCACGAAAGGATCACCGCTTATCTTGCCTGCCCAACTGCCAGACCAAGCCTCAGTGACTTCTTCTTTGGTGAGAACCTTGCCAACGTGCCTACCACAGAATTCTCTAGTAACGCTATCGTCAGGGCCGAAATACTTAAACTTGGTTGCTCCTGCATCAATGGCTATCTTCGTGTTCACCGTTGCATCAAACTGCATTAGCGAATCATGCAAAGACTGGCTGGCATAACGGCCTAGCTCAGAGCTAACTGAAGCTTTGATTGTAGCTACGCTTAGGGCAAATGTCGTGCCAACTAATGTATTCTCATATAGCTCTTTAGAAACCACATCTAGATAGTTCTGGCCTAAGTCCTCAAATCCCTTAAACGTCATCGACTGAAGCTCAGAGATCACGCTAGGGTCAAGCTTTGAGACATTGCCATACGTGTTGAGCATAGCGGCAACCTCGTTAGCTACCACCGTGTACTCTCTTACCAGCCCATCTACCGTAGCCAAGTATTCAGACTCAATAGCCTGCCTTAGCTCAACCCTTGCTTTAATAGCCCATTCCAGATCAAATAAAGCGCCATCTTTTAAAGGGGCAGTTGCCATTATGTCGGTAATACGGTTTTCAAGCGTTACCAGGGCAGCGGCCAACTTTCCCTGATGGCCTTCCGCTCTAGCGATTACTGACCGTAGCTGGTCAACATCTTCAGCCATTAAATAGCGCCTATCTCTTCAGGCTCCGGCGGGAACTGGCCTATAGTCATTGCAGATGCCTCGATTTCAGCGTGAGAGCGAGCGAGGTTTTCGTCATCAAGTATAAGATCGGCTATCTGCTTATCTATCTCCATGCTCAGGGTTACCGACTTAACGCCGGTAGCACGCATTTGCTGAAGGAATACAAGCTCTTGGTCGTAGTCTCTCAAGTCAAAGGAATCAGGGTAGAACACTTCAACGTCTGGCCTTACGCCCTGCCACTCAGCGAACAACTGCCAAAGCTGCTCCTCTGCCAACTCAAGCAAGTCAGCCTTTTCGGATAATTTCGCATTAAGCATTTGAAATTCTGTCTGCATAGCCACACCCGACATGGTTACCGCATCTGTACCGCGAACTGCGCCCATATGAGACATACGGTTGATAGACTGAACCTTATCCTCAATTGCTGCGCGTACACCGTCCATGTTAGCGCCACTAGGCTGGATCTGGTACGGCTTTAAACTAGGGTCAAGGTCATCCGGCATATTGATCACTGCGCCTGCGCCTGCACTTGCGTCAGTGGTAAAGCTCTTGACTAGGGTCGGGTGATTTGATATACGAATAAGCTGCTCGATTTCTGACAGCTCTTGATAGATAGCTTTCTGCATATAAGCAGCGTCTGACAGATCACTGATACCAATACCGCGAACAACAGACCGCTGAGCAGGTAGGAAAACAGCCGGAATCTTACCTAGCGAATTTGGCACGCTTTCAATCATCTTTTCAGCATCGTTCAAGGAACTCCAGCTTTCAACTGTATCTTCCCTCCAGACGCGATAAAAGACCTCTTTCTCTGTGTCGCTGATAAACTCTATAGACTCACGCACCTTCAGATATGTGAGCTTAAAACGGCCGCTAGGTGTCCTCTCGTACTTCCAGTCAAAAACATTCTCAGGGGTGAACATCGTTACATATGGGCGAATGTCTTGATCAAGCTCTTCTGCCTTGGTGCCTGCGTTTGATGCGGGCTTATCCATCATTAGCCAGACGTTGCCATATACTGAAGCCCATACCTGAGCCTGCCTCATAAATGAATTAAAGCTGCGCCCATCTAGGTCGGCATCCTTCATAAAGCTCATTACAGATGCATCATTAGCCAGTGAGTTAAGCTGCCTTACGGGTGGCACACGCCAAAGAAAAGAGCTGTAGATATGGACCAGATTCTTACAGTGATTATCAATGGGAGTTAAATCAAGCCGGCGCTGATACTCGTCTTTATCTTCGTTTAAATACTTAGTTAGGTAGCCACCATTCTTGTAATCTTCACCACCCAAATATGATCTTAAAAAGAACTCCCAGCGATACTTGTTGTTATCGTATTCGGGATGCGTATATTCAATGTCTGTGCTTCTCATTAACTCCACCTTGTTGGCGCTGTAATTATTCTATCAAATGTGATAGGGAACTGTCTCACGATGAAATAGCCGGTGGCATCATTCATATGGTCAAAGCTGCCCGTCTTGTCTGGTTCCCCATTCTTATCATATGCCTGCTGCTCTAATCCAAGCGCAATATTCGGGCATTTGTCAACATTCACATAATACATTCTATTCCCTTTCGGGTCACTTAATGCTTTATTGACCGCCGCCACCCGATCTCTCACCCGCCCATTCTTTCGCGGGGCGTTTATGGTGAATCCAGCATTCTTGAGCATCTTAATATCACTCATACTTGCATTCGTAGAGCTTGCCGCTGCACCACTCGCATCAGGGTAAACGATTACCGGATTGCTTGGGTAGCGAGCCTTGATAATATCAATAACTGCTGGCGTATCTGCGGCACCCATTATCTCATCAACTGCGTACCCTTTGCCACCACGCATGATGTGGATGCTTGCCGCCATGTTATTGACGTTAAAATCCATTCCGATGTGTAAGGGCTCATGCTCTTGGGCTACTGCGTCAGTGCCACATAGCTTCCTATCATAATTGGTATAAACCACGCCCGCCGTTAGGTTGACGAACTCGCCCTCTAAATAAGCCTGCAAAAGGTTGCTGGGGTATGTTTCCCTAAGCGCCTCAATGTAGCCATCAGGCAGGTGGGGGTTGCTGTATGTCGGGGCCACTATCAGCTGGTAGGATTCGGTAGGGTTCTTCTTCCACTTCTCGTAAACGAATCTAAAGCCTTCGGGAGTCGTGCCTACCGCTACGGTGTTGGTTCCTGATTTCTTTTTTTGCCGATTACGGGCGATGATCTTATTCCAAGCATCGCGGGCCTTGTCTCTAGGCAGCGTGTCCAGCTCGTCAACCATGCTATCCCCAACCTCATAGCCAACAATTGCATCGGGGTTGTCCATAGTACGGAATATAATCGTCTTGCCATTAACTTGGATGGTGTGTTCGTGCTTGTTTAACTTCCAAGGAACGCCAAGGCCGTCAAACATCTCGCCAAATCTAGGGTATGCGATTGTCCGTACAAGTGGGTAACTGGGTAGGTAGTAGGCTATATCCTCCCCATCACCAAAGATAAGGCGAAGAGTTCTTAGCATTAAGGCTTGTGTCTTGCCTGCGCCGAAGCCTGCAACCATGGCGGGGAATCTGGCCGTACTGTTTACTAACTGGGTTTGAGGGCTTGTGCCTTTGGCCCTAACCTTCATCTTCTACCACTTCAAAAGCTGTAATCTGATGGTCGTTAAAAGTCTCTAGCTTATCCGTCTGGCCTAGCCAGTTCTTTCCAAGCCACACAAGCATCGTTGCATTTCCCTCCATTGCTGCACTATATTGTTTTCTTCTGAGAGAGCTTTTACCGCCTGACCTCTTTTGTCCGATATAGTCCGCAAAAGAACACAACTTTTCCCGCTTGCAAGCCCTTGACAGCGTGTCGTAATCAATGCTAAGAACGCCGGCAATCTCTTCGCCCGTACATTGAATAGAACACATCTCATCCACCTGATCCCAATCAATCGGAATAAGCGGCCTATGCGCAGGTTTCTTTGGTAAGTCGTTATTCATGTAGCGGCCTGTGGTTTTTAATCTTCTGCACCAAAATTAACAGAAACGCCCATAGATGGGTTATGAGCGAATAGCTCTACATCTTCTGGGGGTAGTTTACTGGTTCTAACGTCTACGGAGTCAGCCCATAGAATCAAGGCTGCCTTTATCTGATTGCCGGCCGATGGAGTCTCCATCACGTTTTGAGTAATGTTATCAATTTGGGTCAATAAATCAGACCATTCATTGTCAATACAATCACTAATACGTTGGCTAATGTATAACTGTTTCATGTTTGCCCCTTGCATTTCTGCGCTGTTGGCCTATACATAATAATCAGTTTTCTTTACTCAGTAAAGGTTAATGTATTTTACCATAAAAAAAAAGACTCTGTTAAGAGCCTCTTTTGAATTCATCTTTTGCTATTGCCATCAATCCTACTACCACTACTATTATCCCGTACAGTACCACGTCACACCTCAACCGTTGATTAAGGGCGCATTGTACCGGTTATCTTGTATGATCTTAAATCATGATATTTCATGAAGGGTATGCATTTGGTGGTATGCCCTTTGTCGCGGCAGGCGGGCCAACCTGAGTCACCAGCCCGAAGGCTATCGCTAGTTTCCTGCGATTAAAATAGCTAATGCATAATATGCCCCCTTGGTTGTGTATTGTTTGTTGATCATGGATTACCGGATTGCAATCGCATGGATTAGCAGAGTGGCTCGTTGCGATCATAGGTGAGCCAAGCCTACTTCAAAGGTCAGGGGAAACCTCGATCTAATTTAAATAAGCGTACATGGAGATTGTCACAAAGGCAACCAGAACCCCTAGCGATGCAACAAATAGCAGCCTTTTAGCTACCTTGTACTTAAAGGCGTAGCTGTCAGCAATTAGCCGGTCTGCAAGCCTGTTAATCTCTTCTACCATTACGGTTAATTCTTTATCTCTATCGTTCATCACCAGGTCACCCCGTTGTCAAAGGAAAACCTGTGCCTGCAAACCTTTAACGCAGCGGTCACCCTAGCCGTGTGGTGGTCGCTCTTGCGCCATTCCTCACCGTTCCAATAAAAGCTAAAATTGTGGCTGCCTATCTTATAGAATAGGCCATTAAGAATGCCAGCCGCTCCGTCAGGTATGTCCATTTTAAAATCAATAAGGCGCTTCATTGTCCCACATCATATCCTGCAAACTCTTCTGACTTGATATTAAAGACCTCGTTATAAACTTCATTAACAATATCGCTTAAATGAAGCTCCAAATACAAATAAATGTCCCCGCGCAAAATAAGAGAAATGTCTTCGTTTTCAGTTTCCTCGTACAGGTATCTTAAAAACACTGCCTGCTTGATTACGCAAGGCGGCAAAACGTCATCCCACCAAGACCGAAAATTAAGCAAAAAGTTGTAGCAAATTTCATCTTTATGCTCGTCTGACATTACAATAAGGCTGCCGTCAAAATGGCGGTAATCTTTTATCATTCCTGGCAGGTTATCTTCAAGCCAGATTTTAAAATCAATCTCAGGGTGGCTCATTAGCAAATCCCCTTGAGACAGTCGTTGAATTCCATGGTTGAAGCCATGCAGTAAAGGCCAAACAATACAACAGCGGCTAAAATGCCCATTCTGTTATCGTTTTTAAGTTCTTCGGCCTTATCAATTGCTTTAATTTGGTTGTAGCTCATATCGTGTTTCATCTTATTCCCCTTGTTTGAATGCCCCCGAAAGGGCGGTTTAATTAGGCGCTTATGATTGGTGACATTGAAAAGTTGCCTAGCGGCATAAAAAATTCAACGTCATCATGGCTATGGATCTTTGCTCGCTTGCTCTCACCTGTATGGGGGTGCAAAAATGTAACTGATTTTTCGGTGCGCTTGATAACATTGACTTCAAAAGTGCTGTCACTGTTACAAATGAAGCGTCCGATATAAGTCTTGTTTGCCATTAAAGTTTTCATGGTGTAGCCCCTGCTGCGTTGAATGAGGTGTAACTATGATCCTTTTACTTGACGTTGTAAAGCCTTATTTTACATATAGGCTAAATTAATTATCCCTAAGGTGGCATACTCGGCACTCCAGGAACATTTTTTTTCCCCCAAACCCTTTAATGCAATCGCACCCACTTGAATCAACCTCCCCGTCCCCCAGATAGAAATTACCGCTACCAAAACAGATTTCGCAGTATGGGCTCGGCGCAAATAGCTTAAAGTCTAAAACTGGCACCATTTCTTTGTTGCAACATATCATTTTCAATTCTCCTAAAATCAATTATATGAGACTGGCTCATAACTCTCACTAGCCAGCATCTTCTTGTGTTCTTCCCTATAGTGCTTGGCGATCTCAGCCCTTAGCAGCTTGTTGGTTTTCATTAATACCTGCCACTTCTCTCTCAGTATATCGAGATGCCCCTGACCTTTGTATTGTTCAAGCCATGCGGTGAAGTCTAAGGGGTTAGCCGTGAAGGTTAAATGGCAGTAGTGGCAAAGGCATACAGCGTTCATCATTGACCACCTAACGGACTTTGCTGCCCTGCCGAATATGTGCGCACACTCCATGCGCCCGTCTTGCTTGTGGCAGTGTTCGCACTCATAGCCAGCGCTCTGCCTTACAACGTCACTAAACCACTTATCGGCCGCGTCCCTTTTAATGGCCATCTTCAAATTCCACCGAATCGATTAGCCTGTTTAGATACCATTGTGCCTTGTGCAAATCTTCAGCCGGCTTGCCTTTTAGGTTATAGCGCCAAAGGTATTTCATGCAATTGCCTTTAAGGTAGCCGGCAAAGGCTTGCGCGGACATAGATGATTCAATCGCCTCAATACACTCTACTGCCCCGCTGCCGTAATGACTGGGGTGATTTACCACATCCTCCGCATTTTTGTGGCATTCAGCCATGGCCTTATCAATACTGTACTCTACTGCCGGTATTTCTTTTCTTAATCTTTCCCAATCTTTAACGTCTGGATCAACCATCTTTATTCCCCTATCATTTCTTCGTTAAATTCAATCTCTGAAGGTATAAGATCCATGCAGCCAGTGCATACACCGTAAGCCATATCATCACCACCAAGCCAATACTCAAGAACACCCGCACAATCATCACAAAACTGACGATGTAGCGGCATACTTTTTGGAGGAAACTGCACAACGTCACCCATTAGCCCACCTTTATCTTTACGCGGGAATCTTCGCCCGTATCTTTGTGGTAAACAACCGCTGTCATTGATCGCTCCGCTCCGTAACCTGAGTCTGAGTGCCACTGATCGGTGCTAGTAAGGCTACCCCAGTGTTCAAAGTGCATAGACCCTACCTCTCTGGCGGTATGGTGGTGGATATGACCAAGGTGGCAATATCTGTTTTTCGATTGGCTCCACTCGTCATCGAGGTTTCTGATAACGGCCTGAAGTATCTGTTCGTGCTTCATTCTGTCGCCGTGGTGAAAGACAAACAGGTTGTTGTGCCACTGGTAATGAATAAACTTAGAATAATTTTGTAAGACATTTACGCGCTTTTCTTTGGCGTACAGTAGCTCAATGCAGCTTGATAGGTGGCAGGCCATATCGGAATCATGGTTGCCGCGAACATTGATAACCACTACTTCTTTGTGTGTTTCTAACATCTTGTTAATTAACGTCTGAAACAGTCTGCCAGCCAGCTTAAAGGTCTTTGCTATACGGGTATCCACATCTACCGGAGTGCCTTTGGTAGTGGTGTTGGCGCTAGAATCGGCGTGAAAGAAATCGCCTACGTTCAACAATACGCCAATCTCTGCATCTCCTACGCGGGAAGCCAGCCGGTTAGTTGAATCCAATAATATGCTGGTCGCAATCTTAACGTCCCAATCAGCGTCATCCCCTGACATTTTAGCTTCAGAGTCGGCCAGCATACCAAAGTGGTGGTCACCCATCATATACATGGCTAGGTAGTCTGAATTAACCTTCTTGGGAGCCTTTACAGCCGTTTTAAAGCCGGTTAGATCGTCTTGCATGCCCTCAATCATACAGGCAAGCTTAGCCTTCATATCGCGTTTTTCTGGCTCTTGAATAACCCACTGAAGCGCAATGGTTCCGTCTTCTTTGTAAGCAGTTGAAACTCTCTTAGCCTCAAACCCTGCCATCGTTTCGCGGTCTACACTCTTATGGGGCGCTACTGCCTTAGATGCTGCCTTTTCCTCTAGGCGCTTCATCATCTTATCAACAACTCTACGCCCCTTACCTAACGCTGCTGCTGCCTTAGTATTGGAACCGTTAGCTATTACTGCTTGGCAGGTTTCTCTCTGAACATCACTTGTTGCAAACTCTAATAATATCGCCGGATCTACCTTAGCCATTGCTATTCCTCTTGTTTGCGTTTCAGCGCGGTAAACTCATTGTACTGTGGTAAGGATAATAATACATCTCTTTTTGCTGCCCAATGATAAACTTGTTCCATAAAATGATACATCTCACCTTTCTGCGTTGGTAACGGCATGATCTGGTCTGGGTAAACATACTTTCCGACCGTTATAGTCTGGGTGCCTAGAAACATTTTTTTCATCATAAACTTCATGCCTTCTTTCGTTGCATCTGGCACCTTTCCTATAAACTCAGATGACATTTCCCCGCACCATTTATGGAATAGGTTGTTTTGGCCTTCTGACTTAGGGTCGCAGCGTTGCAGCTTCAGCACCAAAGGCGATGAAAAGTCCCAGCTATCTAGCCGCTTTAACAGTAGAGGGATATAAGCTTCTGCATCTCTTCTGCTTTTAAATTTAACATGGTCACCCTCGTTCATAACTTCACCCTTAACCATTTGTCTGACAGCTTCATGTCTGTAGTTTCAAGGCGGTTATATAATCCTGGTCTTTTAAAGTTTGGGCCGTCTGAGTTCTTTGCCCTTACCTCCTTGTCTGTAAACTCGCATTTGCCCCGCATTCGGCTATGCATGGTTTTGTCATTTATGCCAGCAATTGCAGCCATTTCGGGAATCGTGTAGGTTGCCCCAGTCACCAAGGCTTCATTGCTACCGATAAATACATAGTGGGTTGGCTGCTTGCCTGCCTTTCTTGCCCTGCAAGTTGATTCACGCATTTCTCAATTTTCCGTTGAAATAGAATCCGTAAACAGAAAGATAATGCTCTTTTGCATTCAGGTAGTCATCACCGTCTAGCCAACTAATATCTGTCAGCTCCATATCTTTTGTCATATTTTTTAAGCTTATCTGAGGGATGCTGATCCCTTTTGGGTCTAACTTGGCTACCTGTGCTTGCTTGCCTATGTTTGCAGGGCTTTGGCCTCCTAGCTCTGTCGCTCTTAAAATCCAAGCATTAGCAAACTTATACATACCACCCTTTGTCTTTCTCTTCTTGGGGTTAAACTCACACCAAGAAGACATTTTTTTCAGCTCTTGGTGTATGTCAACCTTCGGGAAGTCGCGCTGCCAGACAATAATATCCTCGTCCTTTGGCTCCCACGTTTCGTCCCCTTTGCATTTCATAATGCCACCAAGCTGTATTCAGAAACATGGCATTTTTCACCATATCGGTTAGTAACCGGGACCATTCTGCTAGTAATCTTATGGCCTTGCTTCTTTAGGTTGCTCACCCTAGATGCCAGCCTAAATATGCCAAGCTCATTTAAAGCCTGAATGCTGTTAATGCTTGGGTTGTCTGATAAGTAGTTAATAACTCTTTCTTCTTGTGTCATGCGAACCTCCTACAGTTCTAGTTTAATGCAGGGTAGACAAAGCAATAGCCTTATCCTCACCCTCTAGCTCGTCAATAAAATCTGTAATAACTGCCCTGAAAGGCTTATTTTGAATCAACAGTTCTTGAATGATGCCATGCAAAGTAGAACCAGTAATCTCAACTGATCCGTAAATAGTTTCAAATGCCGCGCTTGCTTGATAATACTTTTGCGGTATTTTGACAACCGTTTTCTTAATATCCTGCTCCTTTATGTTGAAGCTAAATTCTTTGTCAAACTCAATACCTTTTATCTTAATGGCCATTTTGTATCCCCTACGGTTCGGCAAGCCTCACCAGATGTTTAATTAAATATGCTTTTATATATATTATTCACTAAATGATACGTTTTAATATATATTTATTTTAGGTGTTATAAACCCTTTTACTTCGAAAAGTAAAATTCAAGATCTAAGGGCAAAAGCGACTTAGCGGTTAAACAAATGTCTGTATCGTGTATCCAAACTATTCACAGCTAAAAACCGATTCAACCGTGAGGCTCTGTAGGGAGGGTCAACCCTGTATCTGACGTTTAATTTAAGGAACCGTCAGCCTAAAGCCCAAACATTGTTTGCAATAAGAAGAAAGGTGGGGTGTTGACGCTATAGGAGTCCATAGCTATAATTACCTTTCTTCTTGCTCGCACATGAAGTATACGCCCCCCCCAGGCGTAAAGTAAAGCCCTCCCGTAAAACGGAGGGTTTTTTTATCTCTCACAAAGTTTACAGAACTCATCCACGGTCAGCTCAAATATCTCGCATAACCCTTGCACCGTATGTAGCTTCATATTCTCCTGTTTGCGCCACTGAAACACTCTCTGACGGCTTACACCCATTAAGCCAGCTAACTTACTGCTGTTAACGTTATTAAGCTCCTGGGCTACTCTGAGGCTCTTTCCTGCATTTGTCATCTTTATCACCTGTGGTATTATTGGGGAGCAAGGTATTCCCCTGCCTTGTTTTCTCCTATGGTTTGCCCCTCGAAGCTCTGGCCTAGAGGGGCTTTTTATATCAGAACGGAATATTGGTATCAAAGTCTTCAACAGGCGGCTGGCTCTGTTGCTGCTGCGCTTGTGGCTGTGGCGCTCCAACGGTAGCCATATAGCCTAACTTAGCATCAAGAATAGAGATGCTATGTACTGGCCCATTACTGCTTTCAAAGGTCTTAATCTGACAGCCTGTCCCGCTAATCTCAATAACTGAGCCTTCAACCAAAGCACTAGAGTAAAAATCAGCCTGCTTACCTTCTTTGGCAAAGATAACGGCCTCATAATTTGTATACTCTTGCGACTTAGTCTCCCTGTTGTAGAACCTAACTCCCAACCGAACTCCGAAACCCTTACTGTCGCCAGCTTGGAATTTATTAGCTGCTTTGTTTAGCTTTCCTGTAATGCTTATGCTCATTGGTGTTTCTCCACTTGGTTTAAAATTACATTAACAGCCGCATTTACTTCAACGGCCATGGCTTCGATAAAATCGTTGTTTCTTTCTACCCTCACTAAAACGTGCGGAAGTTCTGGGTGGTATAGAAATAAGTCCCACCACTCGCGCTGGCATACCCACATACACCCCTGAATCTGCTGGTAGTATTTCTTAACAGCTATCTGTGGATCTCTCATATAACCCGCGTGCGTACTCTGCGCAGCGCATTTAATTTCCAGACCCCCACCTTCAACCAGCCCGTCAGGACTACATCCAAACTCTTCAGAGTCATCCAGAATAAACCCATGCTCTGTGACGGCGTTTCCTGATATAAACTCATAGGCTTCCCGCGCTTCTGGCTCTAGCTCGTTACCCCTTGCCATGTGGTCATTCACATAAAAAGGCTCAGACTTTCCCGTGAGGCGCTCTGCCACAAGCAAATCAATATACTTTTCAGCAGAAGATGACGGCTTGCCTGCACCTGTAACCAGCTTGGAAAAGTTACTGGCAGATGGCTTTCCCAGCCGGTCAGCTAACCATTCGGGCGACCCCTGTTGATTATCAAGGGTAATCACAACTTAGCCTGTAGCGCCGCAACTGCGCGGTCATAGTGGACGGCCAGAATGTGATCAACCGAAGCAGCCTTTAGCCATCCGCAAAACTTATTGCGATCAGCGCCAGACTCATCAAGCAGCTTTTCAATAGAAACGGCCTGCTCTTTGCTTACAACTATCTTATCGTCCCCGCGAATCATTGCCGACTCTGCATCGTCATCCGCTACTGGAATGCCAGCCATTGACTGTAAAGCGTACCGCCTAGCGTACGTTATGGCTGCGCCCGCTGCTTGTGGGTCTTTCTTAACAGTCGGCAAGGTGTAATCCATCTCAAGCCACTGGCCCGACTTATGCATTAGCCTGGTTTCTACGCCAATCCTGTCTTCACTGTTAATAGGGAACTGCGTATAGCTTAGCCCGTTGTCAGCAAATGGCTGCTTGATCGCCTTAATAACTGAGGTTAAATCCGCATAATTAGACTTAAAGAAAGGGTTAGCTGAATCTTTAACCGCTCCACCCATATCGCCTTGTGCCTTGCATAAAGCTGCTGCCAGCTCGTTTATCTGTTCTGATGTTTTCATTTCACTGCCCCTTGGCTTTGTTCGTAATAGTAACGGTCACTGTAGCCCCTGTAGTAGTGTTCATCTTGGTCAGCTAAGGCCTCCTCACCCTGTTTGCAATGCATTTCGCCTGTGACGTAGGCATAAATCTGAGCAAAGTCCACCGTCTTCTTTTGTTCCATTATGTTCCCCTTCGTTTAATTGAACTTCACTATGCCCGTTTCTCTTTACAATGTAAAGCCTTATAATACATATAGCTAAAATAAAGGCAAAAAAAAGCCCCAACACACGCCAATGTGTTGAGGGTCTTGGTTTGATAGAAGTTGTTTGCAGCAACCGTTATCAAGAATATGAAAACCTGCACGATAATCATATAACTTACAATGCTAGAACCGTTTAACCACTAAGAGAAACTGCATCAGCAAGAAGATTGTAATACCTAACTGCGCTCAATGTAAAGTATTAGAAACAAAAAAGCCCCGATTAAGGGGCTGCTAGTCTTGTCGGGTAATTAGTATGACCAAAGCGCAGGGCTAGGAAAGCCGTCCTCTTCGGTGCAGGCGTCTAGGTGTATAAATCTACCGCCGCCTGTTTGCTGGATGCCTATTCTTTTAATGCCGTGCGCCTGAGCCACCCTAATCACTTCTAACGCCCTTTCTCCTGAGCACAACACATCGACCGCCTTACCGTAAGCGTGAGCGCCTAGAGCTTCTTTGCGGGCTTCTATTGGGTGTAGTGGGCACCTGTAAGCAGACGAGATAACAAGCGGGAACCCGCACTCTTCACGGATAGCATTTAGGGTCGCCAAAAACCCCAGATCAAATTCGATTGTATTGCAGCCGCATTTGCAGGCCAGCTCTTTGGATCTGAAGTAGCCTTCTTGTTTTTTCTTCGTAGCTTTAGCCATTATTTGCCCTTCCCTTTTACTCTTTCAACAGTTCTAAGTGAGCCTAGCCCAAGCATCCCCATTAATACAGGTAACATTGTAGCGGTATCAGCTTGCGGTATGTCCACGCCAAAGCCTGCCAGCAGCGGGGATACTAAGAAGTTAACTCCAAAGCCTAACACGCAAACCCAGCCTGTAGCGGGTCGCCATCCAGATTGAAACCAGTTGCCTTTAGCGTCTTCGGTATTGAGTTTAATTTGAGCCATTGCAGTTTCTTGCGCATATTTCTGTGACATTGTTGCAATTTCATGCGCTATTTTCTGTTTTGTGTCTGCATCAGGAATGAATTTATCTAGCAAGCTGGCTACTGGCGCTATAAGACTACTTAACATCTCGGTTACTCCATCCTCTGACTGTATCCGACTCCCATATTCTTACAGCAAACCATATAATCGCAAACAAGCTAGAAACTGGTGGAAGCCATGCAGCCATTGCTAGTAAAGCGGTTGATCCTGCGGCTACATCTAAAACTTCTTTGCTTGATTCAATCATATTAAGGCCGTAAGTTAAGTTAGGAGTGAATTATCCTACATTGTAACTGCTTTAATCATTAGGTACAAAACATACCCCATACCACCAATTACAGACAAAGCAACGCTATTCCAGATAAAAGCTTTACGCCTTCGCGCCTGAGCATATACGGTCTTCTCTCGCTGATCTTTTATCTTCCTGCGCATATTCAATAGCTCCTGATACGCGCTTGCTCCGTAGGAGTACATAAGCAGTTCACGGAGGTCTTTTTCTTGCTGCTGGATCTTCTTGTTATTGGCAAACATCTCCATAGCCTCTTGCTCTATAGACTTGGATGCCACTAACCTTTTAAACAGAGGAGGGTTTTCTGCTTGCCTTTTCGCCTCGTTGAAATCACTAACAGCGCCGTACCACTTGCCAACCTGCCCAAGAGTGTTTTCGATTTCTTGGCCAGCGGATACCATCTTTTGTACCATTTTAAAGGCACTGGTAGCCATGGCAACGGCGCTGATAGGGTCAATCATAGTGGTTAGCTCTCTTCGGGGGTTTCAGTCTCTAAGTCAGCAACCAGCATATTAACAAAAGCATCTTTCCCTACAGACAACTGGTCTAAATTAAACTGGGTGGACTTGATCTTTCTATCTAGGTCATTACAGTGGTTAATCATTGCCTGTTGCTGCGGGGTCATGTCTTCAAAAGTGTACTCAACGCCATTTACTTCAATAGGGTTTGTTTTTTTCTCGCCCATGATAATTTCCTTTAGTTGGTTGGTTAAATTTACTTGTCGGCTATGCCGGTGGTGGTTACGAATCGCAGCACAGTGACGCAGGAAGCTATGACGCAACCTACCGCCGCCTGACCTGCTGGTGACACGGGTAAGAACCCAACGTAGCCCTGAAGGATACTCAGGACTGCGAGGGCTATACTAAACTGTACGGTCTTAGATTTGAGGCTTTTTAATATGATACTCATTCTGCGGCGTATCCTTTGCCCGCTAAAATAGCTCCGTTTACTGCGGCCATGTCTTCGCTGCCCCAATCTTCTTTAGCTACCATAAGCTCTAGATGCTGCACATTACGATCAACACATTCTTGACGGTCTGCGGCATCATTATCTGCCATAGAGTCTCCGGCGATAATAGATGTTATAAGCTCAATGCTATCACCCATTGCTAAGTAGTCTTGTGCTAGTTGTTCTGCTGTTCTGTCCTGTTCCATTTTATTTATCCTTCTAAGGTTTCGAGTCTTGCGGTGAGTTCTTGTATAGCTTTAACCAAGATTGGTATTAGTGCGGCCTCTGCTACTTCCTGAGAGCCATCTTCTCTGTCGTCCCAGAGTCTAAAGCCGTCCTTCAAGCCGCTATCAGCATCAATAGCTACTTTAACTTCTTGGGCTATAAAGCCGTGGTTAGTTTGTGTGTTTTTGAATACTTCAGTGGAGCCTTCTTCATAGGCGCTGAAGGTTTCTGGGAGTTCGCCTAGTGTCCTATAGTTCCAAGTGCGAGGCTTTAGAGCATTGATAAAGCTTAGTCCTGCGGTAGAGTCTGTGATGTCCTTCTTGTAGCGTTCATCGGATACTGTAGCCCATGTTGCTACGCCGTGTGCGGCTCTTATGTCATTAGCGCCATCGCCTATAGTCGTGTAGTCAGACGCGCCACTAACGTTATAGCCTATGACAACACAGTTACTGTTACCTGCCGCGTCAGCATGAGAGCTTTTTCCTAAGAAAGTATTGTAGCCGCCTGTGGTGGTGTTATACCCCGCTTCAGCTCCGAGCGCAGTATTAGCTACCCCTGTGGTGCTTGCACTTAAAGCGTTTCTTCCCACAGCGGCAAGGTCAGTACCTGTGGTATTACCACCTAAAGAGTTATAACCCACAGCAGTGTTGTTAGATGCTGTGGTGTTAGCCGCCAAAGCACCTGCACCAAATGCTGAGTTACTCGCACCTGTAGTGTTTTGAGACATTGCAGCAGTAACATTGCCGATATAATAAGCACCAAATGCCGCGTTACCTGAGCCTGTAGTGTTAGCACCTAAAGCACTTCTACCGACTGCTGAGTTACCAAGTCCTGTGGTGTTTCCTAATAAAGCATAAAGACCCACCGCAGTATTATCGGTTCCTGTGGTATTAGCACCTAAAGAGCTATAGCCAACAGCCGTGTTGTTGTCTGCGGTTGTGTTTGCTCCCAAAGCCGCCTGACCAATGGCAGTGTTAGAGCCTCCTGTGGTGTTAGCATCTAAGGCTGTACTACCTACAGCGGTGTTTAAAGCACCAGTAGTGTTTGAAAGTAAGGTTTCACACCCTACAGCTACGTTGTTAGCGCCTGTAGTATTAGCACCAAGCGAAGCATAACCCACAGCAGTGTTGTTATCAGCCGTTGTGTTGGCGTCTAGTGCTAGTGCGCCTATGGCTACGTTTGAAGTGCCTGTGGTATTGGCGGCTAAAGTGTTATAGCCCACTGCTGTGTTGTTAGATGCTGTGGTGTTGGCTTTTAACGCAAGCCCCCCAAACGAGGTGTTATTAGAACCTGTAGTTGTATAACGTAACGCATCACGTCCCATCGCAGTATTATAACTTGCTGTAGTTAAGGTACTTAAAGCATAAGCACCTAATACCGCATTGTTTGCACCTGTAGTAATAGACTGACCCGCTTTCATCCCGACAGCCGAATTAGAGTTACCCGTGGTTACGCCGCCCAGAGCGTCAACTCCTGCACCAGTGTTTTCTACAGCGGTAGTAATCGCATCACCTGCTCTAAAACCAATTGCCGTATTATTATCACCAGTAGTAATCGCAGTACCTGCCTCATCTCCCACGACAGTATTATAATTACCACCCGCGATGATGGAGTTACCTGCGTTTACGCCTGCGACAAAGTTAGATGTGCCTGCTGTTGTAGTTTCAATGCCGCCGACATGGGCTACGCCTGATAGGTAAAGGTCTTTAAATTTATAGTTGGGAACGCCTAAATCAATAGTTCCGTTACTGACAGTATTTCCCGTGTCATAAGGTGTAATTGCATCCTGCGAGTTCCAAAATAGAAGACCTACATCACCAGTACCTATATATGTTGAAGATAATTGAGTACCAATAGACCCTACAGTTGTGCCGCCTTTTTGGAATATTGCAAGGTCGCCGTCAGACGTGAGCCTGTTAAGCTGTAGGCTTACGCTACCGTCTGCTACATGTTGGGCAGTTCCATTAGGTTGTATTTGATGACCAGCAGTTCCAATGCCTGTGCTAGACTTACCCACCAACAGGTTGCCTGAGGAGTCTATGCGCATGCGTTCTGCGCTAACAGTTTCATCAGAAAACACTAATGAGTAATTATTAGAACGAACGGAATAATATCTTTGACTGTTTTGTAAGCCAATGCCAGTTGGGTTGGACGTTGTACTCTTAATATGCATAGCCTGACTAGGCGAGTTAGTGCCAATACCTACGTCTCCGCTGCCCGTGACTACTAAATCATCGCGCGAATCAGTATTATTGCGAACTCTCCACTTGCCATTATTGTTTGACATCTGAAAGCTATCACCATCAGCATCTTCTAAGGTAATAGCTGGCGTGGTGCTTACAATATGGATGGATTGTTCAGGGCTAGAAGTGCCAATACCCAAAGCCTCCGCAGACGCATCCCAGAAAAACTTAGGCGTTGTGCCTGTGTCCTCGTAGAATCTGATGTCTCCGTTGTTGTTGAACTTAGCAACACTTTTGCTGTTTACTTCAAATAAATGATAACCTGAACTAAGAGTAGAAATATGCTTATAAGCACCATTACTTGAGACTTGGACAGAACCACCACCGAAAGAATCAATGCTTAATGCACCAGCTCCTGTATTTACAACAGCATTACCATCAACAGTCAAACCATCCATCGTGGCGGTGCCAGTAACGTCTATGCCTGTGGAGGTGGTGGAGATTCGTGTAGTATTATCAAACTTTAATAAGGACGCGCCTCCATTGATAAACTGAGCGTACCTATGCGATCCATCGGCACTTTGGAAGTAGATATTGTCTGACGCTTGTATATAGAGATTACCTGTGCCTGTGTCATTTATAAAACTATTGGCTCCATCATGGTAAATCTCAAGATCACCACCCGCACCAAACTTAGCCTTGACGTTATCACCAAGATCTAAGCCGTCAGCCGTTATAGTGCCAGTAACGTCTATGCCTGTGGAGTTAACAACAAGAGGTGTAGTGTCTAACGATGATGACGCAGATAATCTAAAGTTAATTACCTGACCAACAGTGCTGTGGTCAATGTATGCAGCGCCTGTAGGTTTAAAGCGCACATAGTTGTTAGCAATCTCAGAGTTATTTACACCGAAGCGGAACAGTCCAGAAGTATCAGTATCACCAGTAACATCTATGCCTATGTCTGTTGTTGAAAACTTAGTAACTCCATTGTAGCTAAGGTCAACAGAGCCGTCCTTTGCAAAGCCTGCCATGTTTTCGCCTACATCAGATCGGATCTGAAAGCTGGCTGCGTCAACCCTTAAATTTCCTGTACCTAAACCTTTAATATAACTGTGGCTGCCATCATGATAAATCTGTAGATCATCACCAGCACCAAAGGTAGCCTTGCCGTTGTCGCCTAGTGCTATGCCGCCGTTGGCTGTGATTTCTCCTGTTACAGTTAGGGTTCCAGACATCGTACCACCACTAAGATTTAACTTAGAGTTAGTATCGGTAAGGCTGAAAGCTTGTCCAGT
>Ga0222653_1000273_pt1 | contig 31903 bp, 26 predicted proteins | sample AntAcemetagen419_FD_179856 | JGI IMG/M metagenome (GOLD analysis project Ga0222653, IMG submission 179856) | Saline water microbial communities from Ace Lake, Antarctica - #419 | ecosystem: Environmental > Aquatic > Non-marine Saline and Alkaline > Saline | place: Antarctica: Ace Lake...
CCGCGAGCTGTTCGGGGATCGCCTGCATCCCTTTGGCAGGGAGGGTCGCTGATCCTGTGGAGAACATTTTAAACGTGAACTCAAAGATCCGGCTCGAGGTCACGAGGAGGTCTTCGAGAAAAATGCCGCCGTAAAATCCGCGGAAAAAATCATCGATCATGCGCTCTGAGAATCCGAACTCCCGCAGGTATTCACCAGTGGTCTGCTCGGGGGCGGACCAAATTTTGTCGAGCGGCTTCCTGATGAGCGAGAAGCGGAGCTTCGCGACAAGGAGTTTGTCGTAGAGCGAGCCGATCGGCTGGAAGGCGGAGGAGAAAAGTTTCGACGGTCGCCGAAAGACGTCCATGACCGGGCGGAGTTTTCCTTTTTTCCAAACCAAAGCGCCCGGCTCGAAGGGCTTCAGGTTCAGTGCGTCGAGGTCGAGGAATTTTCCAGCTTCGGGGTAGGCGTCGAGGTAAACCTGAAAGCCCCGGTCGAGGAGAAAGCCATCAAGTTGATCGGTCCTGACACGACCACCGACGCCATCGGAGGCTTCGAGGATCGTGACGGAGCGCCCTGCTTCATGGAGGCGGACGGCGCAGCTCAGTCCGGCGAGGCCGGCCCCGATGATGACGGTTTCTGCTGAGGCGGGAGAATTCATGATTCGGGTGCTTCACATCCAAAAACATGCGAAAGCGCCGAGGTCAAATCAGGATGTCGAAACTCGTAGCCGAGGGACTGAAGTTTTGCCGGAATCACTGCGATGTCAGCAAGGATTGTTTCCTCCGCCATTTCGCCGAAAGCGAGCTTCAGCGCGATAGCGGGAGCAGGCAGGATCGCGGGGCGGCGGAGGACGCGGGCGAGGGTCGCGGTGAATGCTTTGTTTGTGATCGGCTCCGGTGCGGTGAGGTTCATCGGGCCTTCCCAGGCTTCCTCGAAAAGAGAGCGGTGGAGGACGTCGATGAGGTCATCGATACTGATCCAGGACATCATTTGCTCACCGTCTCCGATGGGGCCACCGAGTCCGGCGAGGAAAAGCGGGGCGAGCTTTTTTAAGGCGCCACCCGCCGGGGTGAGGACGACGCCGATGCGCGGATGAACGACGCGGATCCCGGCCTCGCGGGCGGCGGCGGTTTCCGATTCCCAGACTTCGCAGACGTCGGCGAGGTAGTGGTTTCCCTTTGGGCCAGACTCATCATAGGTCTTTCCATCGTGCGGATAAAAGCCCGAACCCGAGGCGCTGATGAGGACCGCAGGAGGGTTCGGGAGTTTCGCGATGGTCCCGGAGATGAGCCTCGTCCCGAGACGGCGGCTTTCGAGAATCTGACGTTTCGTCTCCGCCGACCAGCGACCGTTCCCGACATTCTCCCCCGCGAGATGAATCACGGCGTCTACTTTGAGCTCTGCCGGCCAATCGATTTCCTGAGCTTCGGGATCCCAGCGGATTTCGCCCTCGTTTTTCGGCGAGCGCGTCACGGCATGAACCGAGTGTCCCTGCGTTTGCAAGTAACCTGTCAACGCTTGGCCGATCAGTCCGCTCGCGCCCGTGATGACGACCGTGAGCGGGCGGGGTGGGGGATTCTGCATGCGACGTTCGAGGTCCGCTTTCGTGACGGCATGGCGATAGCGAAACATCCGCTCCAGTTTCGTGCTGACAAGAGGGCTGCCGAAGGTCTTTCCGAGGATTCCCAGAGGAAGGCGATAGGTGATTGAGTCAGTGAGACGGCTTGTTTTGTCGTCAATGGATTCAAAAAGATGGCGGTGCTCCCAGCTCGCGAATGGTCCTGAAAGTTGGCGATCAAGAAATCCACCCTCGATGATCTCGTGGTCGGCGATCCAACGCTGCTTGAGTGGTCCCATCCCGACTTCAATGACAGCGCGGGCTCCGTCTTTCAGTTCGGTGAATGACTCAATAACCTCTGCCTTTTCCCAGGGAGGGTTGAGGCGGAGAAAAGCACCCTCCCGAAAATGCCAGTCCCGGAGTTCTGCGGCGGGTGCGTTATTGAGAGAAGTTTTTTGGAAAGTCAGATCCATTCGTGTTTCGTTACGCTCCCCGTTGTGAGATGTGGTTGAGAATTGCTTCGAGTTCGGGAGTTACTTTCTCACAAAATCCGACCCTTCTCTCGCAAGAAGCGCAGAGCATCTTTTGAGAGGGCGTGAAGCTTAAGGAGGAGCGAAGTCCACAACCCTGCACCTAATGAGGTGATTTCAGGAAAGTTGACACACACTCTTCTTTGAACGAACTGCTAACCGTGAACGTGATTGCGAAATCATTCCTTGCTGCCTACGTGAGCCTTTATCTGGTTCTCCCGGGATGCTTGTGTCAGGTCCTTTCCGCGTTCGGAATTGATGCCAGCCACGGTGCTGTCGCTGAAGTCGGAGAACCTTTCGTCTCTGCGAACGGCTCTACCCAACCGGGGCCGGTTTGCCACTGTCACGAAGATCTCTCGAAGGTGGCGGAAGTGGTCGAAGATCGCAGTCAGGAAATTCCTGTGGTGTGTCTCAACGGTTCCGCTTTTGCCGCCCCGGCTCCCGCATTGTTCCCCGCCGATGACTGCCCAAGGCTTCATCCTCGCGGACCTCCCGGTCCTTCGACCTGGACTTCAGCGCCCTGTTCGGGCGTCTTTTTGATCTGATCCGGTTCCGCCCTTCGCGGACTCCGCTTTTGTGCTGTCTCATTGCTTGAGTCGGCGCTGCCTCTTTCCGCTTTTCGTGCCTCCTTGCCCGGAAAGCTCATGCTCCGGAACTCCGGAAACCTGATCCCAATAAACACATGAACCAGACTCCCATTTTCTCCCATCTCTCTCCGCCGGCTTTTGTCCTGGCCTTCTCCCTGCTCTGCTCTGTTACGACGGCGGCGGAAACCATTTCGCTCACGGACGCCGTTTCTCGGGCGATTGCGAAACATCCTTCTCTCGCGGTCTTTGACTCGGAAACGCGCCTTGCCGAGGCGAAGATCATTTCCGCGCTGATGCCTCCCAATCCCGAACTCGAAACGGAGGTCGAAGACGTTCTCGGGACGGGAGATCTCGACGGTTTTCAAAGCGCTGTTTACACTGTCGGAATTAGCCAGCTCATCGAGACGGCCGGGAAACGAAAGCTCCGCGGGGAGGTTGCCCGCTTCGGTGAGTCGGCGCAGGAGTTGCAATACGAGGCGGCGAAGCGGGAGATCATCGCGGAGACCGGGCGGCGTTACATCAGAGTCCTCGCGGCGCAGAGTGAGGAGGCTAATGCAAAGGCTGACTTCGCGATTGCCAATGAGGCCTACCGTGCCATCGAACAACAAATTGAGGAAGGGCGCGGATCATCGATTCAGTCGGGTCAGGCGCTTCTCGGACGAAACGAAGCCAAGCTCGGGCAGGACACCGCTTCCCGCCACGCCGCTCTCGCGAGGCAACAACTCAGCGCGATGTGGGCGAGCGCGAAACCGGATTTCAGTTCGGTCTCGGGGCAGCTCAGTAAACCAAAAGCAGCGCTCCCCGATCTGGACACTCTCGTGGCGTCCAGCGCGGATCACCCAGCGGTGGCAATGGCGAAGGCCGGGGTCACTGCCGCAGACACGAACCTGACTCTCGAAGAACGAAAGAAAGTTCCGGATCTTACGGTGGGGTTCGGTTTCCGACATGAGGCCTCGATCGATGACAATGCGGTCGTCTTCGGTCTTTCCCTGCCGCTCCCGCTTTTTCAGCAAAACGAAGGGGGGATCGCGGAAGCGGAGGCGACCCTCGCGAAAAGTGAAGCGCTCGTGGCCGAGGCCCGCATGAAAGTGGAGATGCAGATTGCCGAGTCTCACATGCGTCTATCCGTGGCCCGTTCCCAGTATGAACTCGTCGCCGGGGAGATGCTCTCTGCCGCCGTCGATCACTACGAGGCGGTTTCGGAAGGATTCAAACTTGGCCGGATTTCTTTTCTCGAGCTTCTCGAATCCCGCCGCGCCCTCAACGCAGTGCGCAAGCAGCGCATCGAGACGCTTTCACAATATCACTCCGCCCGCATCGCTCTCGAAGCGATCACCGGCAACTCTCTCTAATTTCTAATTTAATCTAACATGATCACTAAAATTTCATTTCTACCTTTTCTCACGGTGACATTTCTCGCGATGGCTCTTATTTCCCGGCTACCCGCGCAGGAGAGCACTCTGATCGAGCTTGAGGCCAATGCCCTCACCAATTTGCAGCTTCAGTTCAGCGCTGCGGAAACGCAGCACGTCATGCAACCGGTCGTCGCGACAGGAACGGTTCTCCTCAACGGAAAACGGGTCATCGAAGTGACGCCCCGCATCTCCGGGGTCATCCTTGAAGATCCTCTCAGTCTCGGGGATGAAGTCGGGGCCGGCGAATTACTTTTCCAACTCCAAAGTCAGGAACTCGCCGAGATGGTCGCAAACTACGTCGCGGCCGAGGATGCGATGATTTTTGCGGCAGCGGCGGCGGATCAGGAGCGAAGGCTTGCCGATAAAAATCTCAGTTCCGCAGAGCAGGTGCGCGAGACGGAGCTGAATTTAAAGCAGGCCGTCTCCAGTCACGCACGCGCCCTCCAGCCCCTCAAAATTCTCGATTTCAACGAGGCAACGATCCACCAGTTTCTCGCGAATGTCGAAGGATCCAACTACACGGTCCTCGATGTCATCGCACCTGCTCCCGGCGAGATCATCGAGCGGGATCTCGTTCGCGGCGCGGCGGTTGAGGCGGGGCATTCGCTCCTCACGATTGCGGACCTCTCCGATCTCTGGGTCGATTTTTACGTCGCGCTCCGCGATGCCCCGCTCCTCAAGCCGGGGACGAAGGTGCTCGTTGAATCGGCGGTGACCGAGATATCTCGCGAGGCAAAAACTTTCTATCTTTCCCCACTCGCGGATGAGCAAAGCCGCACCGTCATGGTTCGCGCCCTCCTCGACAATCGTGACCGCCAGTGGCGTCCGGGAACCCCGGTCAATATCACGGCGGCGGATTCCGGAAACGGCGGGACGACTCTCGCGGTGCCGGCCGGGGCGATCGTCGATCTCGACGGGGGGAAGGCGGTCTTCGTCCGGCGCGGGGAAGCGAGCTTTGAAGCGGTCCCCGTAACCATTGGAATCAGTGATGGCGAGCTCACGGCGGTCCTCTCCGGCCTCAATCCGGGCGATGTCGTGGTGAGTCGGAATGCAGCACAACTCAAGGGTCATCTCGAAATGACCTCCGGTGAATAGAAAGGCCTCTTTCCCATGCTCAATCAACTCATCCAATTCGCGCTGAATCAGCGCCTTCTTTTCATCGTGCTCACCCTCGTCCTCATTGGTGCGGGCGTACGATCCTTTCGCGATCTTCCGATCGATGCCTTTCCCGACATTTCGAACACGCAGGTGCAAGTCATCGTGACCGCTCCTGGAATGACCCCCGAAGAGGTCGAGCAGCGGGTCACCTATCCGCTCGAAACAGAGGTGCGCGGCATTTCCGGACAAACCGTCCTCCGCTCCGTCACGAAGTATGCGCTCAGTGTCATCACGATCGACTTCACCGATGAAACGGACACCTACTGGGCGAGGCAACAGGTCACCGAGCGGATTTCCCAGGTCCTCGCCGGATTGCCCGAAGGCACCGAAGGCGGTCTCGCCCCGATCACGGTCCCGCTCTCGGATGTCTATATGTTTCTCGTCGAAGGCGAGGGCTATTCGAACATGGAACTCCGCAGTATTCTCGACTGGATCATTCGCCCGCGACTTCTTTCGGTCGATGGCGTCGCCGATGTCAATGCCCTCGGGGGTGAGGTCAAAAGTTTCCAGGTCATTCCTTCTCCGGAAAAGCTCAAGGCCTACGACCTCTCAATCGGCGACGTCAGCGAGGCGATCGGGCAAAATAATCGGAATGCGGGTGGTGACCGCTTCAACCGGAATGATGAAGTTCTTCTCGTGACGACGCTGGGGCAGTTGAAAACGCAGGAGGACATTGAGTCGGTTCCCGTGACGACGCGCGGCGAGCAGGCCATCCTCATCCGCGATGTTGCCGAGGTCTCGCTCGGAGCGTTGACCCGATATGGCGGCGTCACCGCAGACGGAAGGGGTGAAGTCGTCGAAGGTCTTGTTCTTAACCGCCGCGGCGCGAACGGGCGAAAGACGGTCGATGCGGTGAAGGCGGCGCTGGAGGAAATCAAGCCCGCGCTCCCTGACGGCGTCACGATTGTGCCATTCTACGATCGCAGCGAACTGATCAACACCGCCGTTGGCACGGTGCGTAATTCTCTGATCCAGGCCGTCGTCCTTGTCCTCATTGTGCTGCTCCTTTTTCTCGGCGACATCCGGAGCGCCGTGACCGTCGGCACGATCCTGCCGCTCACGGTTCTCGGCGCGTTTGTTGTTATGCAGAAAATTGGACTGAGCGCGAATTTGATGTCTCTCGGAGGCATTGCGATCGCGGTGGGAATCCTCGTCGATTCCGCAGTCGTCATGGTGGAGAATATTCAGTCGCATCTCCAGACGCATGATCGCCAGCATCGCGCGAAGGCTCTCCTCGCGGCGGCGAAAGAAGTCGCGGTGCCGATTCTTTCCGGCGTGGTCATTATTGTCGTTTCGCTGGTGCCGATTCTCAGCCTCACCGGGATCGAAGGAAAACTCTTCCGCCCTCTCGCGCTCACCATCGCGATCTCGATGCTGGTTAGCCTCGTTCTTTCCATCACCGTGATTCCTGTGATCAGCAGCCTCCTCATGAAGAGCGGCTCGGGTCAGGACAATTTTGTGATTCGGGGAATCAAGAAAGTCTATGCCCCATCCCTCCAATTTGTACTCGATCATTTCAAAGCATCGGCCGGTTTTGCCCTCGCGCTTCTCGTCATCAGTGGGATTCTCGGGCTGCGCATCGGTAAGGAATTCCTTCCCTTTCTTGATGAAGGAACTCTCGTCGTGCAGTTTGAAAAACTTCCCACTATCTCTTTGGAAAAATCGCTCGAAATTGATTCCCGCATCGAAGCGGAAATGCTGAAGCTACCTGAAGTCGTCTCCGTGGTCTCGCGAGTCGGGTCGGATGAACTCCGCCTCGATCCGATGGGACTCAATGAAAGTGACGTCTTCTTCGTGACCCGGCCACGCAAGGAGTGGCCCGAGCCCTCAATGGAGGCACTGCATCGCAAGCTCCGCGAAATTCTCGAAGACTTCCCCGGCGTCGCCTACGGATTCACCCAGCCGATTGACATGCGCGTTTCGGAGATGATCTCCGGAGTCAGCTCTGCGGTCGCGATCAAACTCTCGGGTGATGACCTCGACACGCTTGATGCGAAAGCCCGCGAAATCGAGACGATCCTCACCGGGATCGAAGGAGCCGTCGATGTGCAGCGCACTCCGCTCGGAGGTCAGCTCTACCTTAACATTGCGCTAAAACACCGTGAAATGGGGCGACTCGGGCTCAGTGTCGAGCAGGTCAATGCACTCATCACCCAGGCCGTCGCTGGGGAAACGGTGACCGAAGTGATCGATGGAAACCGGCGCATCCCTGTGGTCGTGCGCTACCCGGAAGCCCTTCGCAACTCCGCCGCTGCGCTGAAGAACTTGCAAGTCACGACTCCGGCAGGAAAGCGCATCTTTCTCTCCGATGTTGCGACCCTTCAGGAAGTCGATGGCCCCACCGCGATTGATCGCGAGGACGGTAAACGTGTCGTCGTGTTAGAATCTAATGTCGAGGGTCGCGACGTCGTCGGTTTTGTCAAAGAAGTTGAAGAGACGCTCGCGGAAGAACTCGACCTCCCTCCGGGCTACTTCCTCGATCTCGCGGGTCAGTTTGAAAATCAGGCCCGCGCCAGCAAGCGGCTCGGGGTTGTCGTTCCCTTTGCTCTCCTCGCGATTTTCATGATTCTCCTGAGCACCCTCGGCTCGGCACGGCAGGCCCTTCTGATTCTTGCCAACATTCCCTTCGCGCTCATCGGGGGAATTATTGTGCTCTTTTTTTCCGGGTTCTACCTCAGCGTTCCGGCTTCGGTCGGATTCATTGCCCTGCTCGGTCTTGCGATCATGAACGGGGTCGTCATGGTCATGTTTTTCAACCAACTGCGTGAAGAGGGCAGCAGTATTGAAGAGTCGGTCGTCGATGGCGCGAGACGCCGTGTCCGTCCCGTCATGATGACTGCGATTCTGACCATCCTCGGGCTCGTGCCCCTGCTCCTTGCGAGCGGTCCGGGGTCGGAGATCCAGAAGCCACTCGCGGCAGTCGTCGTCGGGGGAACGATCTCGTCCACCGTCCTCACGCTCCTTCTCCTCCCGGCGATGTATCGGGCCGTGGAGGAGTTTGTGGAGAGGCGAAATTAGTCAGCCGTTGGAATGAGGATGTGACCCTCGTGATCATCGCCGAGCACCTCGCTTTTCCGACCTTGATAGGTGAGGTGACGGTGGGCGATCGCGGTGCAGAGAATCGAATCGACCTGATCTTCGATCTTCTTCGTCCACGGGGTCACGAGCAGTTCGGCGTGCGGTTTTGAGTTGGCGAGCGCGGGTAGCTCGCGGCTGAGGAACTTAGTGAGATGATCCTGATAGCGGGAAAATTCCTCCCGCTTTTCGGCGACCTTGCCCTTTTTGTATTTAATCGTTTTCTCCAAACCAAAGAGCCGGATCGTCGCGGGGTGCGGGTAGACTTCGGAAACAAGGCGAGGCGTAGCCGGATCGGTCGTGAGGAGGAAACCCTTCGTTTGAAAGATCTTCGCGATGCGGAAAGGGCGTACACAAAGACGTCGATTCACGGGGTGGCAACCGGCTTCGTAGCGGCGGAAAAGGCGGGAACATTCCTTGTCGACCGGGCGCGAACCTTCATCGTTACGGCAGATCGTGGGGGCATCGATCGCGACCATGACTTGCTCCTTCGTCAGGAATGGCGCGAGGGAGGAAAAGAGCGCCTCGTCTCCCTGAGAGAGAAAGGTCTCGAGGTGAGTTGGCGGCTGCGAGAGCCCCTCGTCGAAGGCGAGCACGGTGACGCCGTCCGGATTTTTCTCACCCCACGCCAGATCGATGCCAATGATGGCGACGGAGGCATGGGGCGGGGGAGGCATCGCTAAACTTAACCAATCTTTACCAGTTGAAAAGAGTCATCTTTTGAATACTGTTCGTATTTGCATTCAAATGGACCTTCAAAAGAAACTCGAAATTTTGGCGGATGCCGCGAAGTATGATGCCTCGTGCGCAAGTTCGGGTGCGAAACGTCGTGATTCCTCAAACGGGACCGGCGTCGGTTCGGCGGGCGGGACGGGGATTTGTCACTCCTACGCGCCCGATGGCCGCTGTATCTCGCTGCTGAAAATTCTCCTCACGAACGTCTGCATCTACGACTGCCATTATTGCATTAACCGTCGCTCCTCCGATGTGCAGCGCGCTCGCATGACGCCGGAGGAAGCGGTGAAGCTCACCCTCGATTTCTACAAACGGAATTACATCGAGGGACTCTTTCTCAGTAGCGGGATCGTCCGCGACGCCGATTTTACGATGGAGCAGGTCATCCGCGTGGCGAGGGAACTGCGGGAAACTCATGACTTTCGTGGCTACATTCATCTCAAGACAATCCCCGAAGCTTCACAAGCCCTCATTGAGGAAGCAGGGAAATACGCAGACCGGATCAGCATCAACATCGAGCTGCCGAGCGAGGAAGGCCTCCGTGAACTCGCGCCCGAGAAAGACCTCCGGCGCACGCAGGAGGCGATGGGTGGGATTCGGAACCGCATTCAGGTCGGAAAAGAGGAGCGAAAAGACCGCCGTAAAGTGACCGGAAAAACGCCGAAGATCTATGCCTCGGGTCAGAGCACCCAGATGATCGTCGGGGCCGACCGGTCGAATGATGAGACGATTTTGAACCGCTCCGATCTTCTCTATCGCAGCTACCGACTGAACCGCGTTTACTATTCCGCCTTCAGCCCGATCCCGTCTCCTTCGTCGATCCTGCCGCTGAAAGCTCCACCGCTCGTTCGTGAGCACCGACTTTATCAGGCTGATTGGCTCCTGAGGTTTTACGGTTTTCAAGTCGGCGAACTCACGCCTAAGGAAGGGGCGATGCAGGGGCAGTTGGATCTCGATCTCGATCCGAAATTGTCCTGGGCGCTGCGTCATCGCGAGCAGTTCCCCATCGATTTGAATCGCGCCTCGCGTGAGGAGCTATTGCGCATCCCCGGACTCGGCGTGCGCACGGTGGATCGCATCGTGCAATTGCGGCGCTGGAGCAGGGTGCGACTCGATGATCTCATGAAGTTGCGCGTGAGCATCAAAAAGTGCCTCCCGTTTATCATCACGTCAGACCATCATCCGGCGGGGATGGGTTTGGATAGTGACCGTCTCCGCGCACGATTCGCCCCGCCGCCGGAGCAGCTCGAGTTCGATTTTTCAGCGGCGAAGCGAAGCGCGCTCACGGGGGAGGTTTGAAAGAGATGAAAAGTAAAAGGTAAAAAGTTGGAAGGTCACGGTGCGACCGACACGGTCATTCCAAGATCCAAGATCCAAGATCCAAGATCCAAGATCCAAGATCCAAGATCCAAGATCCAAGATCCAAGATCCAAGATCCAAGATCCAAGATCCAAGATCCAAGATCCAAGATCCAAAATGCTCGAAACAATCTCCATAGAGCCAAGCTTTCATGCCTGGCGAGCTAGGGCCCGGGAACTGCTGGAACGTGGCGTCGCGCCGGAGGATCTGCTTTGGAGTGATCAGTCCAGCGGGCAGGAAGAGCTTTTCGGCGAGGTAACCGCTCCCTCACTGCGCGTCCGTGAGTCGAGCCTCACTGTTCCCAAAGCTTTTTTTCCGCTCGCGGAAACGGTGGCCTGTCATTCGAGCGAGAATCGCTGGGCGCTCCTCTACCGAATCCTCTGGCGATTAACCCATGGAAATGAGCGCCAGCTTCTCTTCGTTTCGACCGACGACGATGTTCGCCGTGCTTCCTATCTCGCGAAGGAGGTCCGGCGTGACTGTCATAAAATGCGGGCCTTCGTGCGCTTTCGAAAAGTGGGGGAATCAGAAGCGGGGCGCGAGCAGTTTGTCTCGTGGTTCGAGCCGATGCATCATATCGTTCGTCACAACGCGCCGTTTTTCAAAAAGCGCTTCACGGGGATGGACTGGTCTATTCTGACCCCTGACGAATGCGCTCACTGGGACGGCGAACAGCTCACTTTCTCTGACGGGGTTTCGGCTCAAGAGGCTCCAAACGGTGATGCGTTGGAGGAGTTGTGGAAGAGTTATTACAAAAGCATCTTTAATCCGGCGCGGCTCAAGTTGAAAGCGATGCAGGCGGAGATGCCGATCAAATATTGGAAAAATCTTCCCGAAGCTCCGCTCATCAGGGAACTCACGATTGAGGCCTCGACGCGGCGTGATCGGATGATTGAAAAAGAAACAGCGCCGCCTACTCCCGCGCCCAGGAACCTCTATTTGCAGCAACTGCATCACCAGAATTCAGCACCCGTCGTCCGGGAAACCGACGCCGTTGTGATGCCGGACACGCCCGAGGAAATGCAGGATCTCGCGTCCTGCTGCCGCGCCTGCCCCTTGTGGGATCGCGCCACGCAAACCGTCTTCGGAGAAGGGAATCCTAACGCCGAAATCATGATCGTCGGAGAACAGCCCGGCGATCAGGAAGACCTCGCCGGTCGTCCTTTTGTCGGGCCAGCCGGGCAGCTTCTCGATGATGCACTCGACGAAGTCGGCCTGAACCGGGGTGATCTTTACCTTACGAATGCGGTAAAACATTTTAAATGGAAACCGGCCGGGGCGATGAGTGGGAATCGCGGCCCGCGTCGTCTTCACGATAAAGCGAACCGTGCCGAAATGAAAGCCTGCCGTCCCTGGCTTCTCGGCGAGATTGCACGAGTGAAGCCGAAAGTGATCCTGACTCTTGGGAATACGGCGGCGGAAAGCATCATCCGCCCCGGCTTCCGGATTTTGACAGAGCGCGGAGAAGTCACGGGTCCGAACGAGATTGGGTTTGGGGGAAAGATTTTCGCGACGGTTCATCCTTCGTTTTTGCTGAGGATTCGCGATGAGCAGGAAAAGTCAGCCGCGATTCAGGAGTGGCTGAGTGACTTGAAAACGGCAGCGGAGGCCGGCGTTCCGAGGTAGCGACGGGATTGCCTGCCGTCGTTTCGCGATGCCTTTGCCATGCAGCGGAGTCTCTGCGGACACGGAGGCGCACGTCCCAGTTTGCGATCGGGCCAAACTTTCGAGGCCGGAGTCAATCTGCGGGCAGGATATTAGTGGTCTTCGTGTCCTCGTCGTAATGCAGCTCGGCTCTACTACTTTCCAGTTGCTTCAAAACCGCCTCGATCCGCGTTTCGACGGATGAAGAGTCCGTCCCGTCGCGGGTGACGAATTCCTCAACGACCTTTCTTAAGGTTGCGGGTTCCAGTTCCTGGTGTGGAATTAACATAGGGAAAGTCTCTCCGGACACTCTCGGTCAAGGTTATGCATCCTCATAATCTATTTCGAGGCGATCTCGTTCGCGAAAACTTCGCCGTTGATGTGCCAGGCTGCAGGCTGGAATATTTCGGCTCGGGCTCTTAGGATGAACTGCGCTACCGAATGACTCAGCTGACTGACACTCTTTCCTCCCTCATTGCTACCAACAGCGTGAATCCTGTCTGGGGAGGTCCCGGCGAAGCAGCGGTGGCGGCGTTTATCGAAACGGCACTGCATGATGCCGGTATCGAGTTCGCCACTGACGAAGTCTTGCCGGGGCGTCACAATGTCATCGCGAGAATTCCGGGAAAAACATCGGATCGGGCGATTGCGATCGAAGCACACATGGACACGGTTTCGGTGGGAGGAATGACAATCCCGCCGTTTGATCCGGTAGTGAAGGATGGACGGATCTTCGGGCGGGGCTCCTGCGACACGAAGGCCGGACTCGCGGCAATGCTGGAAGCGGTGATTCGCCTTAAGAGGGAATCGCTGGTGCCACCCTGCGATGTCTACTTTCTCGCCGTCGTCGATGAAGAGCATGCCTTCAGCGGGGCGCTCCGCTCCATCGAATGGCTGCAGGAAAAAAGGGTCCCGCTGGAGGCGGTGGTGGTCTCTGAGCCAACCGGTTTAGAGCTTGTGACTGCGAACAAAGGCGTGCTCCGCTTCCGGATTGAGACACGGGGAAAAGCAGCCCACAGCTCGAAGCCTCATCTCGGCGTCAATGCGATCAGTCGCATCGCGGATGTGATCAAAACGGTTGAGGCGTTTCATGCCGGGCTCAGTTCTAAGATTCATCCGCTGCTCGGAGCGGCGACCGGATGCATCAGTCTCATTGAGGGCGGTGATCAGATTAATTTCGTTCCCGAGCGTTGCGTTCTTTCGATCGATCATCGGCTCCTCCCCGGTGAGACTGGTGAGGGAATCATGAAGGCCTACCGCGATTTGTTTGCGGAGGATTCGGAAAGCGTGATCATTCATGATCCTGATCTCGTCGACGAAGCGATGGAAACCGATCCGGGGACTGCGATTGTTGGCGTAGCGGCTACGGTTCTTTCGCGGATGGGATTGTCCGGCGAGCCTGTTGGGGTTCCCTTCGGCTGCGATGTCACGAAATTTTCGCGAGCGGGAATTGACGGGATTATTTTCGGGCCGGGTTCGATCGATCAGGCTCACGGCGCGGTCGAATATGTGGACCTCGAAGAAGTCGAGAAGGCGTTTGATTTTTACACCCGATTTCTGATGAACTACGAATCATGACAAACTTTTCGAGAAGAGCTTTTATCGCCACATCTACCGGAGCGGCGGGCGCGACCCTGAGCGGAACTGCCGCTGAACCGGTCCCGAACTGGATCGACGCGCATGTGCATCTCTGGACTTCGGAATGGGCGACCTATCCGATCTCGCCCAACTTTCCCGATCACGAACCGGCTCCGGAAGAATTCATGCCGTCTGACTTATTCGAAATTCAGGAGGGAACCGGAGTCCGCCGCACCGTCCTTGTGCAAATGAGTTTCTATGAGTTCGGGAATCAATTCATGCTCGATGTGATGGATAATTTCCCGGGCCAATTCGGCGGGATTGGGATCGTGAATCACCAACTGAAAAACGTCGGGATGACGATGAAGAAAATGGCGGAGAAGGGCGTGCGCGGCTTTCGGCTCTATGCGTTTCCGGATCGGGTCAAGAACTGGGAGTCGGACCCGGGGATGAAAAGAATGTGGACGACGGGCGCGGAGAACGGTCTCGCGATGTGCTGTCTTGCGAATCCAGAGGTCTTGCCGGTGATTCGGAAAATGTGTGAGACATACCCTGACACTCGTGTCGTGATTGATCATTTTTCGAGGATTGGGATGAAAGGTTCCATCGATCAATCGGAGTTGGATGCTCTTCTCGCGCTGTCTAAGTTTCCCAACGTTTTCGTGAAAACGTCGGCGTTTTATGCGCTGGGTAAAAAAGCCCCGCCCTACACGGATTTGCTACCGATGTTTCAACAGCTCCGCGATGCCTTTGGTGCCGGGCGTTTGATGTGGGGATCGGATTGCCCCTATCAGATTCAGGGCGAGCATAGCTACGGGGCATCGCTCGCGCTCGTTACGGAGCATGCCGATTTTCTGTCCGCGGAGGAAAATGAGCAGATTCTGAGCGGGACGGCGGAGAAGTTATTTTTCGGTTAGGGTGCTCTTTGCGGTCAGTTGAATTCCTGAAGCGCACCCAGCAAGTGATCAATATCTTCCTCCGTGTTATACCCGTGAACGGCGATGCGGATGCGGCCGGCCTGGTGCATGACGTGAATATTTCGTTCCCGGAGAAAGGCGTTCAGTTCGGCGTCGGACTCTGATTGAAACGAAACAATCCCTGACGAGTTGCCGGGCTGGTGAGGCGCCATCGTTTCGATCTCCAATGAACGGAGACCCTCGTGGAGTTTCACGACAAGCTGGCCCGCGTGATTGGCGATGGCTCCAACGCCGACCGAACGAAGAAAATCGATCCCGTGTTTCAGAGAATAAATAGCGGGGAAAGAAGGCATCCCGACCGCGAACCCGGCGGCGCCAGGGAAGGACTCGGCGCGCTCGAAGCGATCCTCATCGAAGGCGTTCGCGAGATGATACCATCCCCCGGCCTTCACGCGGAGGTCGTGGGAGCTGCTTTTCGGGATCGCGATGAGACAACTCCCGTGGCTTCCGAGGAGCCATTTGTAGCCGCTTGCGAAAAGGCAGTCGGCATCGAGACAATCGAGTTGGACCCGGCCTGCCGCCTGGGTCACATCGACGGCGAGGACGGCGTTCGGTGCCAGGGTCCGGACGAGGTCGCGGAAGGGTTCCCACTCGAGCCGGTACCCCGTTAAAAAACTGACGAGGGATACCTGGACGAGGCGGGTCTTTTCGTTGAGAAGTTCACTGAGATCTTCGAGGCGCAACTCTCCGTTCCGGTCTTTCCAAAGCCGCACGGTGGGTTTGTCAGGATGGCGGAGCCACGGCGTCGCGCCGGAGGGGAAATCGAGGTTTGAGATCACCGCCCCGGTGCCGCCCATGAAATCGATGGCGCTCGCGAGAAGGTTATAGGCCTCCGAAGTGGAGGAGCAAAAGGAAATCTCGTCGGCGCTGAGGGAGAGCAGGTCGGCAGCACTACTGCGGGCTTCGTCGAAGACTTGAAAGAGGCGCTCGCGGCCATCCATGCCGAGAAGTTTGTCCTCTTGATACTGCTCGAAGGCATCGCGCGATGAAAGTGGAGGGATGCCTTCGGCGGCGGTGTTGAGATAGCTTCGCTGCAAAAGACCGGGAAATTCTTTCTCCCGCTGGAGTGGGTCTAACATGCGGCGAGAATAGCGAAGACGGCGAGGAAAGTCAGCACGTCATTAAGGTCGAAATTGGCTTTTCGTTCGTGGCACTTCCTTTCAACTTGGACGCCATGCAGAAGCCGGAGGAACTGGGAGAGTCATTTCGACAATCAAAGCGCGAGTTTTGGGTCATGGTCGGGATCTGGACCTTCTTCGCGATTTGGACGGTGAGCTACAACGGGTTCTTCGCGGACGGAGGATCAGAAAGTGATCCGGAGATTCTTTTCGGGATGCCGCGATGGGTTGTCATCGGAGTGGTTGTCCCCTGGATTCTTGCGGTCTCGGCGACGATCTGGTTTGCGATGGCTTTCATGAAAGACACGCCTCTCGGCGACGAGGAGGAGACGGAATGACCGCCCTGATCAGCTTCGGGATCTACATGGTCGCTGTTTTTGCCCTCGCGATTTTTGCGAACCGCGCCGGCAAGTCGAAGGCTTTTGTCAGCGAATACTTTCTCGGGAGTAAGAGCATCGGGCTCTGGGCTTTTGCCTTCACTTATGCGGCGACCTCGGCGTCAGGGGGAAGCTTCATGGGATTCCCCTCGCTCATCTACACGCATGGCTGGGTCCTTGCGTGGTGGATTGCCGGCTACATGGTCGTTCCGATCATTGCCCTCGGCCTCCTCGCAAAGCGGATGAATCAAGTCGGGCGGATTGCCGGGGCGATCACAATTCCGGAACTGCTGAGACGCCGCTTTGAGAGTCGGAGCGTCGGGAATCTCGCGACGATCTTTGTCGTCTTCTTCATGTTCTTTTATCTCATGGCGCAGTTCAAAGCCGGCGCGCAGATCATGGCGACCTTGCTCGATGGCGTGCCGATCTACGAGACGGCAGTCGCGGGAGTGGAGCGAGTTACAGCGGGGATTCCCTGGGTCGGCGCCGCGGACGGGGACTACCTACTCTGTCTTCTTGTGTTTGCGGTGTCGGTCATTGCCTACACGACCTTTGGCGGATTTCGCGCGGTTGTCTGGACCGATGTGATGCAGGGGATCGTGATGGGCCTGGGGGTTGTTGTCATGTTAGTGCTCGCCCTTGCTCAAGTTGGCGGGCTGGGAAAAGCGACTCGCGAGTTGGCGGAGATGACGCCGCCGCAGTCGGTCATCGTCGTCGTTTCGATAGCTGAAACTTCCGGGGAGGAGATCCGGCTCTCGCGTGGTGACTGGATCGAAACCGCCGGGGAGCGCGGCGTCGTGCGATTGAAATCATCGACATTGATTCCCGCAGGAGATCAGAAAAGTGAACCGGTCGAGGCGCTGAAACTCACGACCCCCGCAGAGATTGATCGTGTTTTGTCAGGGCCTGACGCCCCATCGAAGTTCACGGCGATGATGATCGGTGAACCGGAGCGCTACGCCTACGGAGACGGGCAAAAAGGCGTTTACCTCACTGCGCCGGGGCCGTCTCAGAAAGACTCAGGCGGATTTCTCGGGGTCATGCTGGCCTTGAGCTTTTTCGCGTTCTGGACCTTTAGCGGAGCAGGGCAGCCGAGTTACATGGTTCGTCAGATGGCATTCCGCGATACCGTGACGCTGCGGCGCTCGATTGTCATGGTCGCGGTTTACTTCACGCTGATCTATTTCCCGCTCGTGATCATTTTCACCTGCGCCCGCGTCCTTCTTCCCGGGATGGAGGTTCACCCCGACCGGGTCATGCCGGAGATGGCGGCTTTGCTGACGTCCAATGCCGGGATGCCTTGGCTCGCGGGCCTCCTCATCGCGGCCCCCTTTGCGGCGGTGATGTCGAGCGTCGACAGCTTCCTTCTTCTGGTTTCGTCAGGGATTGTCCGCGATGTATATCAGGAGTCGATCAACCCGAAGGCGACGGAGAAACAGGTCAGGCGATTGAGCTACTTCGTCACCGTTGTGGTAGGCTTGTTAGGCTTGCTCGCGGTGATGCATCCGCCACAGTTTTTACAGCATCTCATTGTCTTTGCTTCGGCAGGACTGGGAGCCTGTTTTCTGATGCCAATGATTTTTACGCTCTACTGGCCGAGGACAACGTCGCGGGGCGTCATCGGAGGAATGCTCGCGGGCGGCTTGACGGTTTTGATCCTCTACCTCATCGGTTTTCTGATCACCAAAGAGTTCGGCGAGTATCTTCTCCTCGGTTTGCATCCCTTCATCTGGGCGGTGCTCTTTTCCGGCATCGCGATTGTCGGCGGAAGCCTTTCGCAAGCGCCGGTTTCGGAAGCTTTGCGGCTGCGCTACTTCGGGAGTGATTATGAAAAGACGAAGCGGTGAATCAAGGCGGCGGTAAGGATCACTTTGGTGGACCAGAGGATCGTGCGCGCCCAGTTTCCCCGCACGAGGTCGTGGATCGTTTCGAGTGAGTAGCCGTAGGAAAGACGGGTGTGTTGCGGCACCTGAACGAAGGCGGTGAGTGCCCAAAGCGCGATAACCAGGAGAAATCCGACGAGGGCGAGAGCAAAGAGGGGGCTCTTCCAGAAGTGAACGGTGATGAGAAAGGCGGTCCCCAACTCGATGAGCATGAGAGGAGCGACAATCCAGGTGACGCGGTTGGAGTAATGCTGGTGATACTCGACAAATTCGGCCTCGCCGATTTCGGCAAATTGCGGGTAGGTGATGAGTTGCACGAACCAGATAACCCCGAGCATGCCGCAACTCGCGATCAATTGCACGATGAGCAGAGTGAGGATCGAGGATGGTGTTTGCTCAGTAATCATGGGTTGGGCTCGGATAGGAGATTGAACTTCCCGTGTCGCAAAAGCAACGAGATGCGTAATCGTTCGGCATGAAACAAAAAGAGGTACTCGCCCTGATTCAGGATGTGGAGGATAGCATCATCAATCGCTTCTGCTCCGTGAAGCGGCGATTGGAGCGGAAGATGGAATGGTTGCCCGACACCACGGAATACGCGGAGCTGGAACTTCCGATCCGGGATGAGATCATTTTCTATGAAGCGCGGGGATACTATCTGTTTCAGGAACCCTGGCTCGAGCATGAGCCATTCAGTCAGCGTTTTCGGGTCGTGCTCACCTTTCGTCCGACAGAGAACAACCGCTGAGGAGTGGCGGCCGCGCGATGAGTCCGTCGGTCCATCTTTCCGGCCAGGCCTCGTATCCGTTGGCAGCTCCGAGGAGGGCACCGAGGACGGCTCCCCGGTGAACATTGTCGCCGCCGAGGTTGGTGTTCGCGATGAGCCCCGCTTCGGGGCGGTCATGATATTTTGCGGCGAGGTAGATCGTGCCGGGGACACTGTCGGCAACGTAGCAGGCGGGGCTGAAGTGAGGCCCGATCACATCGGTGTCGGGGAGAGCGAGGAGCTTTGTTAAGGAGAAGCCAAGGAGCGGGGAGACTTGGCGGGCGTGGAGATCGGCGATGACTTCACCGAGCGGCGCACCATTTAAGACGGGGAGAAGAAGGTCGATGATGAGAGACGCAGCGTCAGCCATCGCCCGTCCCGGATGCGTCAGGGAAAGATGCTCGTGGGCGCTTTCGTGAGCAGCCGCCGCATCGTCCTGATACCAGACCGCAAGGGGGATGATCCCGGCGAGGCCGCCGATGTGTTTTTCCTGAATGCCACAGCGTCGTGGATTTTCTCCCCGTGCGTAGTTCTGGAAGAAACCCCGGTGGCACTCTTCGAGGTAGGTATCCCGATGGCTTCCCGGGGTCGTCATGAAGTCGAGGTAGCGATTGAGGTAGTCATCCGCATCGTAGCCGCCGCAGGCGATGAGCGAATCCTGGAGGAGGTGGGCGAGCTGGAGCGTGACCGTGTTTTCACCCGCCGCGAGGTTTTGGTGATAATGGATTCCGCGCTCTCCCCAATACTGAGCCTGATCGTGGAGGATCTCGCCTTTTTCATTGAGCGGAGTGTAGCTGGAGCGCCAGAGGATGCTGTCAGGGTGCGGATTTCGCGGGGGGACAAAATCGCGAACCTCTCCGTAGTCGGCGGCGAGGGCCGCCCGGTTGTAATACCAGTGAGCCGGCATTGCGAGGGCGTCGCCAATCGCGGAGCCGACGAGTGTTCCGGCGGCGGCGGTAGAGATGGGAGAAGAAAGCATCCGGACGGTTACGATTCGCGTGGGGATTCGTTTTCAGGAAACGAATTTGGACTTGGGGAAGGTTCGCGCAGTCCGGGACGAAGGACTGACGCCATTTGCGACGCGCCAAAAGCAGGGCGGCGTGGCCCGTCAGAGTTTCGGAGGGCGAAAGGTCTACGACGAACTCTCGACGGCGTCTTCAACCTCTTTGAATTGAGCTTCAGATATCCAACCGCGTTCCCGGAGCACGATCGCCGCTTCGGTGGAGTCCCGGAAAAACGCGAAGCGAGTGCCGGATTCCTCCAGCTTCGTGACTTCTTCCTTGAGATGCTCAAGGCGCTCGCGGCTCGTGACATCGCGGATGAGGATGAGGTCGATGAGGTGAGGATGCATCAGGGCTGCCTCCACATAAATCGCGGTGTCGTGCTCGCCGCTGTCACCAATGAGGATGACGGGTTTGTCAGGGTGCCATTTGATCGCTTCCTCCAGTGAGTCGAGTTTGTGATCACGGTGGCTGATCTTAAACCATTTATCCGCATCGATACCCCAGTCGGTCATGAAAAACGGACCCATCGGCACTTTGTTTTCCTGAAAGATGAGCTGGAGGAGACTGTGAAGATTGAAAGGCGAGCTCGTTACGTAGTTGATTGGATTGCCTTCGTGATTGCCGGAGGGACCTTCGTGCAGGGCGTGAAAAAGCTCAGGCGACCCCGGGAAAAGCTGGCGCGTGAGAGCGTTCCCAAAAATGGTCGTGAGGACCATGCGAAGTCGATTCGCGGCGTGGGTGATGAGGACGGTGTCGTCGATGTCGCTGACGACGACGACTTTGAAATCCTTTCCGACCTGATGGAGAGGATGCTCAATCGAGTCGGAGACTTCCGATTCAGGAAGCTCGATGAGGAGCGTCTCGGAATGGCATTGAGACTTGGGAATGTCAGCTTCAAAATAGCCCTCGTTGTCCGCGCGAACTTCGGTCGCATTTCCGCCGAGGCTGAGGCGGAGGAGAGTGAAAGGTCGTTCCGGCGTCGTCCAGCGTTTGAACATCTGGATGAAATTTTTGAGGCGGCTGTCCTCAGGGCGGGGTTCGTGCCATTCCTTTGCAAGGAGAGCCCGGCCCTTCACGGTGACGCCCCAGTCGACGGGGGTCGCGTAGTAGATCTCCGCCGTCATCGGCTTTCCGAGTCGCCCCGTGATCCAGGCGAGGAAACGGTGCACCGCGTTGTAGACGTTCTCGATTTGAACGAAAACAAGCCGGAGATAGCTTTTGCGACGAATTTTGTCTGATTGCCTTTCGGACATAGATCAGGGGAGACTTAACAGGGTAGCGTGGTTGACCTAACAGGGTTAAGTCGGTCTCAATCAAACGAAACTTAAGGAAGTTTCGGTTTTTCCTCGATTTGCGCGGGCGGAGCCTTCGGCGGTTCCGGAAAGGCGTTGTGCAGGGTGATCTGGGTAAACGGAATGCTCCAGCCGTTTTCGTTGCAGCATTCCACCGCGAAACGCTGGATCGCCCGCTCGTAAACCTGGTATTTGGAAGCGAGTGCCCCATTGAAATCCGCGATGATCGCGAGATCGAGCGAGGACGCCCCCGCTGAGGCAAATTCGACTTTGAGACTCACGAGTTTTTCACGATCGGCGACGAGGGCGGTGAGTTCTTTCGTAATGTATGCCCACATCGTTTCCGGGATCGTCGTGGTGCAGTCGGCCTGGAGGTCGTAGTCGATGCCGAAAAGGGAGGAGATCCGAAATCCGGGCGACAGATTTTTGGGGCATTTGGACAAAAAATCGGTCGTGGGGATCATGATTTTCGCGCCACCGAGCTTCACGATTTGGACATACTCCGGAGTTTGGGCAATGACGCGACCGAGTCCTTCATCGGGCAGCATAAGCCAGTCGCCCTCGTGACAGGGAAACCACAATTCTCCCTCATCGCTCACGGGACGCGAGATGAGGCCGCTCAATTGATTGACGGGAAGGCGCAACATCCCGCCGCGCAGATCCGGATTGATCAAAACCGAGTAGAAACTGAGGCGGTCGATCCGCCACGCGATTCCGTTGTAAGTGACGCGCTCTCCCTCGCGGATTTCCCCGAGGTTGAGGAGGAGGCGTCCCTGATCATAAAATTTAGGCAGAGCGTTTTTTGCGGCGAGGGCGATTCCGATCAAGACGATAATCGCGAGGCCCATGAGAACCCAGTCGCCCGTTGCATAAAGGGTGATGAGAGAAGCCGCGACGGCCCCGAGGACGGAAAAGACGTTCAGCCCGACATCGATGAGGCGCAGGTAAAAGGGGCGCTTTTGTTTTTTCTTCCACGGAAAGAATTGATCGACCCGCTGGTGAAGAAATCGCAGGAGAAAGAAAGTCGCGAAGAAGGCGACGATCCAGAGGAGAAAGTTCCGTCCCCGGCTTTTGTAAAAAGAGCGAAGGCCTTCCCGTGCGGTTTCGATGAAGCTGGGCTGGCTGCGCTCGGCCTGTTCGAGTTGGTAGCCGATTGCCTGAATGCGATTCTCCGCCTGAGTTCTCCGTGTTTCCCAAAGCGATTTGATTTCGGCGACGGAGGTCGCGAGGGCTTCGGAGAGCTGATCCTGCGGAAGGTCGGATAGGTTGGTTAACGCGGCCTCGGTCGTCTTCAGTTTCGTTTTCCAACGGGCGAGATCGCTCCTGAGCTGTTCGATTTCGCGGGGCTTTTCGGTGAGCGATTTCAGTTCCCCGATGATCGGTTCAAGGAGGGTGTCGAGCTCATTGGTGAGGACAAATTCCGTATCGAGGTTTCCTTCAAAGGCTTCAGGATCGATCCCCGTGGCGATGGCTTCGAAATCGTCCTGGAGAGATTGCTGCCGCGCGTTGAGGAGGCTCAGTTCGGCCTCGATTTGTGGAATCTCGGTCTCGGTTGCGGTGCGGGACAGTGCCTCGACGGTGGCGATTTCCTCTTTCACTAAAGTGAGTGATTCGCGGACGGACCGGAGCGCTTCGAGCGACTTGACGACGTCGGGGGCGAGTTCGACGGCGGCCGTCACCTCGGGGGCGGCGACAATTTCCTGCCCGATCACGGTTGAGAAAACGGAAATGGCGAGGCTGGTTGCGAGAAGGAGCGGGAGGGGGCGTCTGAACATACGGGGATTTGTCTTCGGTTACGATTCCGGGGGTGAGAGCTACCCTTTTACTTTTAACCTGATTGCATTGAAAAAGGAATTGGAAATCCCGTTAAGGGCGATAGCGTTGCCTCCGGGGAGGGCGGCTGAGCGCTTCTTATTTTCACTCATGGACGAACGTCTCATCTTTTACACTGCGGTCCTGTTTCTAGGTATCGGGGCGCAATGGCTAGCCTGGAAGTTGAAGACGCCGTCGATCTTGCTTTTACTCGCGACGGGTTTTGTGGCTGGTCAATTTTATGACCAATCAGCCATCGTCGAGCAGAAGACGCTCTTTGCGATTGTCTCGCTGGCGGTGGGGATTATCATGCTGGAGGGCGGGCTCACCTTGCGCTTTTCCGAGCTCAAAGAAGCCGGCGGGACGGTCCTGCGTCTCATCGGTCTTGGGAGCATGGTCACCTGGGGGCTGACGACGGTGGCGGCGCACTATCTCGCCGGTTTCAGTTGGCAGGTTTCTTTTCTCGTCGCCGCCGTTCTTGTTGTGACAGGGCCGACGGTGATCGTGCCGCTCTTGAATTCGGTGAGGCCGAAGCGATCCGTGAATTCCGTTTTGAAGTGGGAGGGTATCGTGATTGACCCCGTTGGTGCGATCCTCGCGGTTCTTGTTTTCGGCGCCTTATTCGGTCACGGGCATTCCGGTGCCGAAGGGGTTCTCATCGGACTCGGAAAAACTCTCCTCGTGGGAATTGGTCTGGGCTATGGGGCTGCGGTCGGTCTCTCTTACGTGCTCAGTCGTCACTGGGTGCCCGACTTTCTCCAGTCTGTGGTGGTTCTCACGGTAGGGTTGTCTCTCTTCACTCTTTCGAACTTCGTTCAGCACGAATCGGGATTGCTCACGGTCACGATCCTCGGCATTGGCCTTGCGAATCAGGAGCGGGCGAAGATTCGTCACGTCGTTGAGTTTAAGGAGATTCTTCGAACGATTCTTATTTCTTGCCTTTTTATCGTGCTCGGAGCCCGCATCGGAATCGATGACATTCAGTTGGTTTGGAAAGAGGCGCTGCTCATGCTCGTTGCCCTGATCGTCGTGGTGAGGCCGTTAAGTGTTTTCATCAGCACCCTCGGCAGCAAAATCCCGAAACGGGAAATGCTCTTCCTCGCCCTCATGGCACCTCGCGGGATTGTTGCGGCGGCGGTTTCCTCAGTCTTCGCACTGGAGCTCGCTGAGAGTGGAGGTGCTTTTGCGGAAGAGGCCGCGAAGATTGTTCCGATCACCTACACCATCATTGTGGGAACCGTCGCATTCTACGGCTTGCTCGCGGCTCCTCTCGCGAGAAAACTTGGGCTGGCTTTGAAGAACCCACAGGGAATCCTCTTCGTCGGAATTCGAGACTGGGCGGTCTCAGCGGCAAAGCTGGTGCAGGACCAGGGATTTCGCGTCCTCATGATCGACAGTAACTACGGAGCGACGAGCCGAGCAAGAATGGCCGGGATCGCTGCGGTTAATGCTAACGTGCTCTCGGACTACGCTTCCGAAGAGATCGATATGGTCGGAATCGGAAGCGTTCTTGCGACGACTCCAAACGATCAGGTCAATACCCTCGCCTGCATCAATCTCGGACACACCCTCGGGATCTCGAACGTGTATCAACTTAAGCCGGCCGACTCTGATGGATCGGAGCGGAAATCCTCCTCTTCGGAGTTTCATGGCCGTTACTTCGGTGATCGCGCCGTGAGTTCGGCTGAGATCGAGGCCCTTGCGCGATCCGGTGCGACAATGAAATGCACGACCTTGAATAGCGAATTCACGATCGATGATTTTCGGAGTCACTACGGGGAGAGCGCTCTGATTCTCTTTCGGATCAAAAATGGCGGAGAACTCCTCGTTGTGGGACCCAAATCCAGCGCCTTTTCCGCCGGGGAGCAGCTCATTGCGCTCGTCGTTGAGCCGCCCGAAGCGGATTCGAAGGACGTGTGAATCTGCCTCAATAGAAGCTGAGGACAATCTGGCTTGTGGTTTCATGATTAAATATTATAATTACCATAATTAGAATGATGACATTGACGTTGCCAGACGCTCTACCTGTGGTCTCCTCGCTCGACTCTCACGGAGAGGCGACCGAAGCGTCAGTGCGGTTGCGTGAAGGGGCGAGTGGATGCCTTCATGAATCGTCTCCGTCCCGTAAAACCGGAAGAATCGTTTTTTGAATCATGAAGGCGACCGAAGCCAGTGATCTTGAGCGAGTGAGTGATGAAAGGAGCAAAGCGCTTCATCATCCCCGCCCGGACTCGAAGCGCGATGTCCGTCTTGATGGTGTGAAAGTCCATCTCGTCGAGACAGTCGAGGAGATCGAAAAACTCGAATTACCCTGGCGGAAGTTGACGGGGAAGTTCGCGTCCCCTTTTCAGACTTTTACCTGGAACCTCGCCTGGTATCGCTATTTCACGGAACGGTATGACTCGCCGCTCGTGCTTCTCGTCGAGAGAGGTGGCGAGACGGTAGCGATTTTGCCGTGCTACCGGAAAGGCCGCCAGATCCGGCTGGCAGGGGATCACAGCGGCGACTATCAGGACATTCTTGCGGGCTGCGAGGAAGATGCCTTCAAAGCGATGGATGTGATCTTTGATTTCGTTCAAGAAGAGTTCCCCGCTTACCGGTTCTATTTTTGGAAGCTTTCCTCTGAAGGTTTTCTACATGCTTACTTTCAGAGCGAAGCTTCAAAGAACGATGAAATGATCGTCGTTTCGAAAGCTCAGGCACCCTGTCCCATTGTTGAAATCAAGGGAGGTCTTGAATCCTACCTTTCGTCATTGCCCGGTAAGAGACGGCTGGACATGAGACGCTCCCTGAAGCGACTCGATAGAGCCATGCCATCCTCGCGTATCGAGATTCTGAGAGGCCACGAAATCCGGGTTTCAGATCTGGAAAACGTTGCCGATTTTCATGCCGATCATTTCCGAAAAGACGGCATCAGCCCGCTCATCGATAAAGCTCTATTTAGCCTCCTCGGTGAAGCATCGAAAGATCCCGAGGTCGGCCTCCAGGTTTCCGCTCTCATTGACCAGGGGGAAATGCTCGCGATCGATATCGGATTTGCGAAAGGAAAACGCTACTTCGGCTACCTCACCGGCTTCAATTCCGAGTTCGGAAAATTCGCCCCCGGGAAGTGTCTTCTTCTGCGACGGATCGACGAGTGGATCAAAGAAGACGGCGTCGAGGTTCTCGACTTTCTCAGCGGGGATGAATCTTACAAGACAGGATTCACTCACGGGGAGGCCTACCACGTTGAATCCGTCCACTGGATGAAAAACCGAGTCCGCTCACGGGCAAGGCAGGCCACGCTCGTTGCCGGAAACTTCGGCCGGAAGATCGCGAAGCAAGCGCTCGGAAAAGCGGCGCTGTCCCGGTGAGTTCTTTGCGGCTGCGCAGGTTTTCGGGGGCTGAGGGATGGCTGGGGGAGAACCTTGCTCCTGAGGTCGTTAGTCGCCACTTAAGGCAATGGTCCAAATTCGTTTTAGTGGAAGTTCTGCCCGCAAGTCCTCATCCAGTTTGTCATAGTGCTCCAGCAGTTGCTCGATGAGGTCGTCCCGATTCCAGAGTCGCACGCGGAAGAACTGGTTTGCTCTCTCTTTCTCAACCGATTGCTTAAATCCTCCCCAACTCACCAGCAGCCCCTGTTGGGCGTTGAAGTTCTGCATCGTTCCGATCAGTTGATCGAGGACGACTCGTTCCACCGGACCGTCGGATGACTTCACTTGGACGCAGATCCGGGGATCCCCGAATCCCAGGGCACCGGTTGCGGCGAGGAGGTCGACACCGTGCTCGGGTCCCTCCGGTGGCTGATAGATCGTGTAGCCTTGGGCTTCGAGGATGGCACCGACCAAGGTCGCCAGTCCGTGGCCCTTGAATTTGGCGAGGATTAGTCGAGAAATCTGATCATTGGCAGTTTCCTCGATATTAAAAGAAGTTGATCCTTCGTCGCTGGCTTCTTCCGTGTCTGTTTCCGTTAAATCGCTCAAAGTCGCCTTGGATAGCTTGGGCACGACCCACCCATTCTTTTCCATCTCGCGAACCCGCTCGTCGGCGTTATTTCGTTTGATTCGGCAGACGGTGAGAAAAGCTCCTAATGAATAGAGCACATCTTGGTCGAATCGATCCCGCGGGATGTCGACGGCGAACCACTCTACGGATCGAGAGTGCTGAAACCGGTCTTCGCCTGACGGGTCAAAGCGGTAGTCGCTCGTAATCTTTGCGAAATGTATCACTGGGTTGAATTTGCCCGGCATCGCCACCCAGTCGCCTACTTGCATTCCCTGAACGAACTGCATTCCTTGCCTCGCCCAGTTCTTCACCGCGTTCACCTTCGACTCTGGATAGACGTCCAAGAAAACGTCGTAGAATGCCTCGCGGCTTTTCGGAGCGGAAAGATCGGTGTTGAGATCACTCCAGTTGAAATAAATGCGGTTTTCATTGAGAAACCGATTTTCAAATTCGCCGTTTTTGCCGGAGCGGATGAGCCAGAGAGCCATTGCGTAGTTTTCCTTGAGAAGGTAATTTTGAATTTTGAGCTTAGAAAAATAGTGGATTAGTAGTCGAACGTATCGACGGCTCTTGGAAATGTCTCGCCGTCTCCTCTGTAGAGGGTAATTTTTCGCTTACTTAGAATCTCATCCCGCGCCTCTTCGTCTTGAATTTCAATGGACTCGGAGATTTCTTCCCAATCGAGTTTCAATAGTTTCAGCGAGATGATACCGGCCTTATTCAGCGTTACTCCTGCGATTCGCGCAGCAGGAAAGGGAAGCACCTTGAGGCAGCTGCCTACTCCGATCGCAACAATCGATGCCTGAGTTGCCTTGTCTCCGTATTTTTTGGTCCATTCTTCCATGTACTCGGCAACCTCAAGTGCAGTGATTCGTAGTGGTTTGCCGTCGAATCCGACGAAATCGGCACCGTCCTTAAAGAGATCGAGAAAACCATAGGGAGGCTTTCCCTCCGGACCACTCTCCCAGCACGAAGTTAACGTTATGCCAACTGCGAGGGATGCAAAAGCCGGAGCAGTGACTTTGAGTGATTCACGTCGGTTCATCTTTTTCGGATTTTAGTATTCTACTTCGAATTTAGTGTCTGTAATGAAACCTGAATTGGGCGTGAAACGCAAACTTTTCGCGGCTTCCTTTCGTCAAAATCGGACAGAGAGCTTGCGGTGGGGCCGCACTCTTAAGCGTGAGGCGTTGTCTTTGAGATCGAACGAACAGCGCCTAAAATCTGAGTCGGGGCATTGCTGTCGGCGTTGTTCCCAACGCCGCTACATTTCTGCGCTACCCCCGGCGAATCATCTTTGTTTCGGGCGAAAGCAGTGCGCTCTCCTTAAGTCGCCTGATACCAGGTTTTATCTGCCCAATCTCCAATCTGTCGGAAAAAATCAACGTTCTCTGAAAGAAACGTGCTCGAAGCTAAGACGAGGTCCAGCGTCTCGGAAGTGCCTGACCAGTGTAGCTCGATACGACCGCGCGGGACGACGTCTTAGTTCAGCAAATTAATAAGTCAGGTGACGAGAAGAAATGCATCGTTGATGTAGGCTGGGGGACCAAGAGTGCCCTCAGGACGGAGATCAAAAGGGACGATGAGATAAACAAGTGCGATCAAAAGACGTCCCTTCACCGCGCTCGCGACATTTTCGTCGAAGAGCAAGCGGACGTAAAGACGGAAAACTCCCAGGGCCTGTCCCTCGCGCGAATATCCCTCGCGCAAATTTCCAGCTGTCCGGTTGAAAATGCGTCAAGGAATTCGCCACTCTCCGGGCACCAGTTCGGCACAATCAATTTCTGAGAAAAACCAGGCAAAATCAGCCCCTTCCCTGCCGTATCTTGAATTTAGGTTCTGAACTAATCCTTTGGCCCAACTTTCCAAGGCCCTGCGATCACCCTGAGAGTTGCTCCCGGCTGCCTCCAAAGGAGTCATGCCATTCAGAGCCGGGACTGTCTCTTGTAGAAGCCCCTGATAATGACGCTGCTCAAACTCTCTGGTAATCGAATTCACTTGCTCGGTCGGCGGCTGTTTTTTGATAGGATGCTTTCCGCCAGAGTCCTTCATTTCCCGCAAATCTGTAAGGGACTCCCTTTCGTACACCAGATCGGAAGGCGCGAACTCCCGCTCCCACTGTTCCCGAAGCCAGGCGGCAAGAGTCTTGCCGTAACAGGAGATCGCCACATACCCGTCAGCAATCATGATGGTTCCCAGCAACTCCGTGGCCGTTCCATCTGGATTCAGCCGGGACCGTGAAAAGGCTGACTTGGGAGCCGAATTACTGCAGCCCTGGCGCAACCATTCGAACTCTGCTACCACAGGTATTCCCGGGGGAATCTCCCCATCTCCATCTTCTGGATCTCCTTCTTCAAGCTCTTTCACGAGCAGCAAGTGTTTCCGCCACTGGTCCTGGCTCAAGGATGAGCGATAAATGGAATGCACAAGTGTCGGATCTAAATTGGCCAGAAATTCCTCTTTTGCTTGTTCCGTTAATTGACGTAATTGCTCCGCCACCATTGGGGTATGCAAACGCAACCATCGCTTCTTTCCCAGGGAGGTATCTGCGTCCGATTCAAGCTCAATGAAGTCAACCAACTCGTCGCGACGATCGAGCGGAACGATAGAAAAAGACCCTTCTGCCCGAAAGAAGTGATCCAACTGCGTCAGGTAGCCAAAAACGACCCTAAAAGGTTCGAACGCATTCACCAGCGATTTGTCCAGGATCTGGAACTCTCCCAGCTCAGGATCGAGCAGGTCCCTCGCCCAGGTTAATTCCGTCCCTTCCGTACGCTGCAATTCAACAAGCGTGGGCAACGAATGCCGCCGGGCCTCCATAATGCGCGTGTCGTCCTTGCTCAGGTCTCGGGCGAAACCGAGTTCCTCTCGCAACTCCCATCGGCTTTCCTCCCGATCTGAAACTGGCTCGTGGAAAAACCAGTCTATCATCCCTCCAAAAACTCCCGTGTCACTTTCGTTGCCACCTTGTTCGAGCGAGAACTTCCGCATCATGAGAGACAGGCTCGATTCAGTGACCCCGTTCCGAAGCATGATTCGCATCATTTTCGAGGGCAGTTTGCTATCGATTTCCGAGAACTTATCATACCCATGAATACCGAAAGGATTGAATTCGCAATCCCTCGTGCACTGGATTTCGCTGCCCCTCCCGGTTCCACAACACCGGGAACACAAGGCCCCGTCCAAGGCCGGACAATGCATTCTCGCTTTTTTTCCACATTTTACGCACGGCATCGTTACGATAGAAGGATAGGAATTTCCTTTCTTCAAGATTCATCTTGCTGGAATTGAACTTTTCTTGAAACGAAGAAGCCATGCATCGTTCACTTAGATCTCGTTGAGGAGTTGCCGGGAGCCTTTCCCTTGGAATTGCCGGGAGCCTGTCCCTTGGAATTTTAAGCAGGAGCTTCCGGTGAGAATAGGAGAATGGGTAAAGTCGAGGAATGTTGCCTAGTATTATAAAAAATAGCGTCCTCTTCATCAAAAGTCATGGAATGTTGCCGGACCCCGAAAACTCGGGATGGATTTGGAATGAAGGTCCTTCCTCGTCGAAATCTCGAAAGCCGGAATTCCTTTCGCAACGCCCTCCCCTTGCCGCCAGATTTCGTGAGGCACGACTACGGTCAGAAATGTCTATTGGATTATTGATCGATAGGAGATTGCCTTTACAAGGGAAAAATCAAAGCCGCTTGCGGCCCTGGGTTAGATGGGGGGCAAACCGGCATTCTGCGGGGTTTTAGAAACGGCTCCTACTTCGGTCGGGGCCGTTTTGTTTTGTGATTGAGTGTGTTGCTGTCTCCGGCCAGTATTCTGCTTAGAGTTCACATCATAGAAGAACCAATGGAGAAAGATCAGAAACCAGAGCGCTTCCACAAGATAGCCCCTCTTCCTTTGCTTTTGAGAATTGGAATTGCCACTGAAGCCTTGCGATTCTTCAGCACTGGCAACTACGTCGAAAAGTGCAAAATCATCGAGAAAGAAGACTGCGACCCTAAGATTATTCGACCATTTTCTAGCGATGAGTTTATGAAGTATCTCAACGTAACGGGCATACTTCCTAAACCACGCCAGTATTTGGATAGAATCCGCGATCTCTTGGAGTCAATGGAGAAAGAGGGAATCCTGACACTCCAAGGGTTTTGTTCAAACCCCTCCATGCCGAAGTACTACTACTTTCAGCTTGAGCTTTCAAGCGCACAGCTTCAAGGGAGTGCTTGGTTGTCTCCGGCATTAGGAGGTGATTGTCTTTTTTACATGATTAACCGTCATCTCATTCATCTGACCGGTGAGAATGACTCTGGCGATCAGCATGGAGGAACAGGAATAGCCGTGGGTAAGAATCACATCCTAACATGTGCGCACGTAGTGGACGGAATGACGCTCCATGAGAAGCAGAAAATGGGCAAAAGAGAGTTCACGGTCACCGATGCTAAATCCCATCCCTCCATCGACGTCGGAATTGTTACGGTAAGAGAGGAGCTTAGGGCCGCCGAAGGATTTGCTTTCTACGAGCCGACAGTTGGAGAACGGGTCTATATCTTTGGATATCCGAAAATCCCGATGGCAAAAGAAGCAACTCTCACGATCCAGCATGGAGAGGTAACTAGTGAGCCGATAGAGACAATATCGGGCCAAACACTTTTCCTTTTCTCAGCCTTCGCAAGACCCGGAAATAGTGGTGGCCCCGTCATCAATCAGAGAGGACAAATAGTAGGGATTGTATCTGATAATCTCACAACTGATGACTCCAGACACGATGCTCACTTCGCTGGCGTTCCTTCGCAGGAGATCATAGAAGCGGTGAGTGAGATTGATGGCGATGTCCGATTGCTCATCGAGGATTACCAATAGGCATCATGGGTCTCCTAGCCGGGTGTCCGCTCGCCGGGGTTCTTTCGTCAGGCAAAGAGCGTTTGAGAGCCCCTTATTTTGGGGTCAGGCAAGAATGGCACGGACTTAAGGCCTGTTTTCGAGGGAAATGGGCATGAAAAACCCGGCGAAAAGTGGTAATGCCAGGGTGTGAAAACCAACAACCCATTCCTGCCGGGAATTTCGACGAAACTTGACGG
>Ga0222653_1000276_pt1 | contig 31737 bp, 45 predicted proteins | sample AntAcemetagen419_FD_179856 | JGI IMG/M metagenome (GOLD analysis project Ga0222653, IMG submission 179856) | Saline water microbial communities from Ace Lake, Antarctica - #419 | ecosystem: Environmental > Aquatic > Non-marine Saline and Alkaline > Saline | place: Antarctica: Ace Lake...
CTATCTTATGTGAGCCCTTGAAACTCAGCCACCTACAAAGGTGGTTTTTTTGTTGAGTTCAATTCATGCGTTCCTTGCTATTGTTTTTTTATCTAACATTCTATACTCTTTGTCCTTTCTTCTGTTCTGGGCTAGATGTCGGATCTTGTTGTCATCATACCACTCTAATCGTTTCTGTTTCTTATATTCTTTTATGTCTGTTCTATATAGGTTTACTCGGTATTGTTTATCCATAGAATTTTTTAGAATAAAGATATTGTTGTGCTATCTAGTCTTTTGTTTATTACATCTACATACTTTTCTTCTTTCTCAATAAGTATATAATTTCTATCCATTTCTTTGGCAGCTACTCAGGTTGTTCAACTACCTGCGAATGGGTCTAAAACCAATTCTTCAATATCACTACTTTTGTCTATTAGATATTTCATCATTTCTTTATTTTTAACAGTTGGATGATCTGTGCAGTCTGCCCTATCAAAATATAATAAATTATTTTCTCTCTTACCTTTTAATAATCTTCTACCTTTATGTAAAAATACACAGAACTCCACTATATTAGCGTAATCTCATTCTAAATCTCAACTTGTATGATTATTCTTTATCCATATAAGGGTTCTTTTTACCACATATCAAACTCTCTTAGCTTCTTCTCTAAACACTCACAATCAATAATCATTACAAAATATATATGCGTGGGAATTGTCTTTTTGAACTCTATATAAATCTTTCATAAATTCTGGGACTCGGTCAAGATTATCATCAGCTTCTATCTCATCGTGTTTATTTTTCCTCCTGGAGGAAACATATGACATTCAATAAGGAGGGTCTGTTAAAACTAAATCAATACTCTTATCGGGTATATCTTTCATTAGTTCTAAACAATCTCAACAATGTACTTTGTTTATTTCTAGCATTCTACAATCACTTAGTATCTAAAATCTCTTTTACACATTTCTCGTAATGTTCTATCTGTTCTTTTATTCGTGGTGTGCTTATCTTTACAAGTTCTTTGTCCGTTATCATATTCTCTACTACTATCTGTCAATGAGTACGGATCATAAACAATGTATACTCTTTGTAGTTTCAGTTCTTTATACAATTATCTACATAGCACTGTGGATAACAGTTCTTCTCATCCCAACGATATTTATAGTTTCATCTAGTTATGAAATGTCCGTTCTGTATATTCTTCCAGTGATACATATCTCCACTTGTTACACATTTTACCATACCATTATTATCAGCGTATGATAATCTTATATACCTAGAAAATATAGAGTCTAACATCTTCACTAATTTTCAGCGAGTAATCTGCTTTTTTTTCTTCGGCTTGGTACTTTTACCTTTCTTAGTTGCTTTCTTCACTCTAAGCATTTCTGCTCACGATGACAACTGACTTTTCTTCTTGTTGTCGGACATCATCTTTTCTTTTTTTAGCGTTATCTTTTGTAGCTTCTTGGTTTCTTTCTGTTCTTTGTATGTTTCAATGCTTAGCATTATTGGTTTTTGTTATCAGATAGAAGTATTACTCGTAATGTATCCATAGTTATTTATTAGTTAGGAATTAAATCTTTGTTTTCGTATATGTTTCCTATTACTTCACTATCATCTCATATATATACATCGTAGTCATATAATGATCAGTATATTCATTGTTTATATTCGACTATATGTATGTTTCATCTACAGTCTTTTACTATATCTCCCCCGTAGATTTCCTTTCAGTTTTTATCGTTTTCTCCTGTGGATTGGGTAATGTCTAAATTTATAATATAATCCAATGGTAGTTGCTCCACAAGCATACACTCTCAAAACAAGCCAAATCAATACCACAACAATCAATTTGGGTTTGACTTTCAATATCGTTCTTTTCTTATCTTATCCCAAGCCCTAAACTTAATTTCTCTAGTCATTATTATTTAATAGATGATAAAGTGTTTAATAATAAGCCATGATCTATATCTCTTTCCTCTTTTGTTTTATATGATAGTGTTTGTGGATCACATCACATACATTGGATTGTAAGCATAAAAGATCAGTCGCTATTATATCTATTCAACCAACATATCAACTTTGTGTTAAAATCTGTTTTTTTTATAGTTACTCGCATATTCCATTATAAAGGCTAAAAAGGTTTTGGCATTTCTTCGACATACTCTCACTTATTAAAATATATGTTTTCATATCAGTTTGCTCACTCAAATGTATCTTTTAATTGTGTTATTGACACTTTGTTTCTATCCTCTAGTGGACAATCAGGATCTAAATCCCTATATATCTCAAACACTTGAGTTGCATTATCCATAATCTTTTGGCTTCCTCTCATACCTGCCATCCCTGCTGGTTTATATACTAATCATTTACTATCAGGCTTCTTCGCATGGTGTATCAGAATTATACAAACATTGTTTTCATTCTTAAAGTCTTGGAGTTGGCTTGTTATTCTTTGGTATCTAGTGTTTTCGTCTTCTCTACCATCGGATAGTATTTTATCAAGGTTATCTATAACAAAGAATCTATATCATCTATCATAAGCAGTCCTAATTTGTTTCATTATCTCTCACAAAGATTTTTCCTCTGGACTGGTTATTAACAAGTTTGGTTGTTTATCTATCTTATTAAACTCATCTATCATTATTTGTTTTTGATGTTGGTTATATTTTTTTGTCTGGAAATCAAACTTATTAACTCATGCTTTCTTTCTTGCGATCCTTAGCTTCATATCGTATTCAGGTAGTTCTAGTGATATAAACATTACCTTGTTCCCTTTCTCTGCGTTCTTTCTTAAAACAAAGTAAGCATATTCTGTTTTACCACTACTCATATATCCAAACAATATGATTAGTTCTCTATTGCTAGGTAGTCAAAACCTTGTATCTATTTTATCTAATCATCGGCTATAGTTATTTATCATATCAAAGTTTATATCCATTATTTTGAGGTTTCAAGATATAAAGGATTCTCTTTTCGTTTTGTTTTAGTATCTCGATACTTTCTCTTTCGGATCTCATCCTCTTTATATTTATCCCTAAAATATTGTTTAATAGCATCTCGATCATCTTTCATCGCTCATCTATGGAAGTTGTTTATATCCTCATAGTCAGTTATTATCTTTCTACCAAAGTTTGTTTTGTTATTTGTTTGCCATCTTTTCAATCTTAGATTTGTATTCCGTGTCTTTTCCTTTTGTCGTTTCTCTTTTCAATTTGTATCTGTTTCTGATCGGTAGTCCACAAACAGTTGTAATATATCTATTCATCGTTCGTTTATTAAATCATCATTTTTTAGAATATCTATTATACTCTTTTCATTCTTTTTCTTCTTATCATTCTTGTTAGTGTCCGTCTGTTGTACTGTCTGATGTCCGTCTGTTGTACTGTCTGATGTATCGTTTCATTGATATTTTTCATAGTTTATTATTGTTATGGTAGACTTGACCTTGCTTTTGTGTTGTACTATCTGTTGTATCGTTTCTAGGTAGTTTAGATATCTTCTTACCTTACCTCTCGACCACTTCCATCTTGTAGATAATGTGTCCTCAGAGTATCAATTTTCTCATCTTTTTATATCTATAATATTTCATCTTACTATTATTTTTCAGTCTTTATGGTTTGTTGTTAGTATCAAATCTTGCCATGCTTGTCGTTTTGTAAATGGTTCAAGAAAATACATCTCATTATCTTGTGATGATCTGTGTAGTTTTATTCGTCATTGTGTCATTGTGGTCGCTTTTATGATAATAAAAATTCTCTGTTTATCTCTATATCCAGTTGTTTCTCTATATCTTTTATATTTATTTTCTCTAATTTAGGCACTTGTACTCTTAAATGGAATCTTATGTTCTCAACATCCTTTGACACAAGAACAGTTTTACTTTTTTTATTTAGTGTTATTTGTATCTTATACATATTGTTTTATACTTATAAAAAATCCTAGAGAGCGACCAAGCAACTCTAGGAGTTCTTATTGTATTGATACTCCACCTTATCCTCTCGGATAGCCAGTCATCCACTGGTACTGTATCAATATGGTCGCTTTTCTATTACCTCCACTATACGGATTTTTATACCAATTGCAAGAGATTATTTCACAAAAAAAATTCACCAGTCAGGATCGCTCCCCGGTGAATATTGGTATATGTTTTATACTGATCTGTTTGTTAATTGCAAGACAAAAACATATGTATATTTTATACTACTTTGTATTGTAATAGAAAAGGAAAAGGATATATTTACATATACTCAACAAAATTTGTGCCAACTAGCTTATAGATATAATGGGGGCTTTGTGGTTAGAAAGATATATAACTACTATAGAGCAAACAGTCTATTAGCTAAGCAGAAGACATATATATTGTGTGGTATTTTATATTCGGGGGAGTCCACTACTCTATGGAAACTATAACAATAGCAAAAAAATACAACAAAACAGAAGCATTTGAGAGGTTTATACAAATATATAGTGAGTATAGATGAGCAGCTATAACTACTCCAGAATGAAAGAAATTAGCTGATTTTCTATGAATTACTGATCTTTTTGTCTAAATTTGATACGCTATGAAATCATTCATTTATTAATGCTAGTTTTTTCGTCATTTATTACATGTAGTTAAATAATAAATTACTTATTAAATAGCTAATACAGCTTCTACATATAAATATAAAGCAATTTATCTATTTACATATAAAACAATATATATATTTATAAATTACATGCAAGACTTTTATATATTACACTATAACACATCGTGCCGTACCGTCACCCCCTTTAGCATCTAGGTCTATTTTCTTACTAATCCTAGCAGGTGGTGGGAAATATAACTACTCCTCGTGGGTAGTTTTTTTGTTATACAAAAACTCCCTATTACTAGAGAGTCACATTAATACAAAACTGTAGTGAGTTACACTATAACTATTTATATATTGAAGTCAAATCTATTTTCAGTCTTTGTCTTCTTCACATTCTACATTATCTAGCACTATCCTATATGCCCATATCCAAGTTTTATTCTCTAATATACATTTTACTATCCTATGGTATCAGTCTATCAAATATCAATCCCAATCTATTATTACTGGCATTTTTGTATTTGCTTTATTTATTCTTTTAATACTTTCTGCCATATTCATAGTATTTCCTTTCCACCTGTTAGGATGATGCATACTGTTTATGTATATTTTTTCTTTCTTTACTTTTTGATCTTTTACTGCTTGGATAAGTTTGCTTAAATGCCAAAACTTATTGTCGCTTTTATATCAGCTCTTTTCATGCTTAATTGGATCAAAATTAAATTCTATGTGTCTGTAAAATTCTTTACTCATATAATTTATTAACATATAAAGTACCAAATCTAAGACTTTCAATCATTGATCATCTTTACCAAAGTGGATACCTGTGCCATCAAAGCAGCATTATATTCAACTGATTTCAATTGGATAACCTGTGTATAGAAGTTATGCATCACTTTCGCAACCTCTGCTCTTGTTATTGGATCCGTTGGTCTGAACTTATCATCGTTTCATACCATAATCTTCTTATCTTTTACAAACTTTACAGCATCAGAATACCATTGTCATTCTGGAACATCACTCATTATCATAGGAATTATATTTTTAGGAATAAAAATGTGTGCCTCATATCTTAATGTCTTTAGTCTATCTGCTTTTTCTCTTAGTTGCTCGATAGTCATAGTATATGTTATCTCTGTATGTATTCAAGATTTAACACTACCACTTGTTACACTATCCAACAACCTCACAACCTTTCCATCGTAACGGAATGTTGTTGCGTGTCATCATCCAGTAGTAAAATCCATTCTATCTAATTTATAGTCTTGTAACATATCCAACCAATACTTATAGCTTACACTTATAGAACATATAATAGTCCTACCAGTTTCCAAATACTTCCAGAATTCATCACTAAACAAAGTAATAGTAAATGAAGCGACTTCTCTGTCAGGAAACTTAGCGTTCCACCATCTACGAGCTACATCAACACCAGCACCTCTCCATCGTCATTTCCCAACAATGAAACCTGCCTTTATGCTCGCTTGTTCTATCTCTTGTATATCTGAAAGAGTGGCATAATATCACATATCAGAAAACAAAGCATTCATAGCAGCAAATTTAGTACAAGAGCTGATCCATTCTGGTCTGCCATATTGGCTCAACACAACTTCCCAATCAGGTGCTTTGTCTAGTTTCAATATCTCTTTCATAATGTCATCGTTTCCAGATAGTACCCAATCACTCTCTTGGATTTTATCTATATCATAGTTGTTTTGTAGTTCTATATGTGCCATATGTAAATCCTTATTGATAAAACAAATTCCATTATTGAATACAAAATATATAATCCCATACAGACCAAAAACAAAAGCTCGAATTTGTCTGCATGTTTCATTGCCATATCCCAATAAAGCTAGGAGTTCTTATCTAATATATAGTTCTCTAACACAGTCAAAGCACCCATACCGATAAACTGTCCATCATCACTTATAAGGATTGGTAATCAATTTTCAACTTTTAACCTTACATCAGGATAGAAGCTATTTAGTTCCTCGTATAAATTGCGTGCCATTGCTACCATTTGGTAGTCTGCTAGTGCTGTTTTTTTGCTTGCCATTGTTATGAATAATGAACTAAAGATTGTTCTATGTCTTTGATAATGTCTTTAACCAAATCATTGTATTCTTTCTTCGCTTCCTCTGTCTTTGGCATTAACTTCTTGATCTCTGCTAGTATGTTTCAGATACCCTCAGCTAGTAATGATGCTGGTGCTTCTAGTGTTTCAAAGTTATCGCTCATGTCAAGATCAAGATAACTAGAACCCTTGTGATAGCTAAACGATGCTTTTACTCGCCACAAAGGTTTTACCTCTGGTATAGTATTTACAGTCCTTTTTGTTTTTTTGAGTGTCATATGTTAAAATAAGTGAGTAAACTTTGCGACTTGTCATCGTTCTTTATGGTGTAAGAAACCCTCCACAGCAGCAGGAGATCCTGTATAACCGTTCCTATGATGTCGGCTGTCAGTACCACTGGGAGATCTCAAACTTTCAAAGGTCGCTCATATGTAATCTTTGGCTACTTTGTGATGGATATGGTGTCAGTATATATAACGGTGTTTGCTCTCACTTCGCATTATAGCTGCTTCTGTCGCCATAAGCAAAGGCAAATCATTCTGTTTTGCTCAATCTCAATGTGTTGTTCCTATCATGTTCTTGCCGTACTGGTAATACTTTCTATGCGACATATCACAATCAAACTTTATATTCTTGTTGTTAGAAAAATGTGCCTGTATGGTTTGGCATAACATAAATCAAGACATAAAATCGTGGTTGCTAGGATTGAAAACAAACTCAACATCAGCTACTGCTATCAGCTTCTCCAACACATCTACATATAGTTTTTTTGCTATCATATAGTTATCGTACCACATCCCGTCTGTATCTTGTGGTGTTCCACTCGTTGTCTGTCTTTTTGGGCTATCTATATGTAGTATATCGTTTCAGCCTACAAACAATATCTTATCTATGTTATATGGTGCTGATTTATCTAGTAATCATTGTACTCACTCCATCACTCTTTTGACTGCTATTTGGCTGTTGTAATCCTCGCCTGTTTCAAAAGCACTTGCTAGCTTACCTATATGTATATCAGCAGGATCAACAACAAGTAGATGTCAATCTTTACTAATAGTCCTTTTGATTACTGGATAGACTGGAGCATATTTTTTTACATCATCCACCATTTGTTCGTGTAATGCTTCCATTTTGTTCTCCTCTATAGGGTTCTTTATAAATACCGATACCTTGCTTCCATCTTCTAGTTTTGTTTTATGCCAATAGTGTCTAACATTCTCTCCTGTCATCTGTTCTTGATCTGTGTAGGCATTCAATGGATTGCCAGCTAATACGCTTCTTACTGTAGTATGGATTATAGGATAGTCTAATTCTTCCTCTACCATAACAGCTATTTTTCTAAAAGATAGTCATTCTTCCCTTAACTTAACAATCAACTCTTTTACATTATCAGGTGTTTTTCTTGGCATATTATATATAAGGTATAAAAGCTAGTAATCGTCATTATGCTTTGGTTTTGTAGATATGTATGTCTTATCGTCTTTCTTCTGTTTTATAATCTCTGCTACTATGTATGCTCTTGTGTCTTCCTTTAACTTCTCAAACTCTACTCTAGCCCATACAGTCATTTCCTCTTTACATACTCAAAGTATAACATCTCATTTCAATACTTTCAATATAGATTGTTCTTGGAACTTGTAGTAATTCAGCTTTTCGCCCTCAGCGATAGTTAGTGTGTGGATATTCTTCGCTAGTTGTTGCTTAGTCATTTTTGATCCAAACAATAGTAAAGCATACTGGATATAACATGCTTATTCTTTTCATCTTGTCCAAACATCAAGAAAGCATCCATCATCTCATCACTTACTTGTTGAATACAATATCTAGTGTTTGGCTGTCTCATTACATAGCTTCAATCTCCAAACCAAATCTCCTGTTCGTTAGTCCCTATATACATATTAGCCATCTAACCTAAAATTAAGTAAATAAAAAGTAGGAAAAAAATTCCTACTATTATTGTATGTAATGTTTTCTTCGCTTCGTTTCACATTGGGATAGTTTATATAAACTATTTGCCCTGTTTCTGCTCTATACTTTGTATTCGCTTTCTTATCACTATACCTATGATCATAAATGTAGGTCATAAGTATATCGGATCGATGTGTGTTCAGAGTATTCATTGTATCTGTGGCAATGTATCTACAAGCACAGTAAGGAAACTAGATACAAATACAATAAGAATTTGCTCAAAAGCTGATTTTAGTTTGACTTTGTCCATTATTTAGTTAATATAAGTGATAAAATTGCCAACATTACACTACCTAATACTATACCAATCAAAGACTTTAATGCTAGTTCTGCTCGTTTGTTTGCGTACCTAGCATCTAGCTTTTCTATCAAACCATCCAATTTAGTATTAGTATCATGACAGGTCTGTTTTATGTCGACAAGTTCTTTCATGAAGTATGTTTGGCTAGTTTCTAAAACAGATAGTCTTTCGAGGTCGGATTTACTCATAGTCGCAAAATAAAAAGATAAATTATTGTTCTAGTTTTTCCTTAAAATACGCAACAACTTCTTCTCCTCATAGAGTTCTCACGATCTGTTTTTGTCGATTGATTGGGAGTTGGCTCTCTTTTCAACATATCCATAACTTTCAATCTTCACACAGACAGGCATCGTGTGTAGATTTCAATCTTACATTTTTTGTGTATGTTTTCATTATGCTGGTTGAATAGATAAAATGTTTACGATTATATCACTTGCTGACAATGTGTCTAACACTAGGAATATCTCCCATCAATCAGATAGAGAAATTCAGTTTGAAGAAGTAAACATATCGTTTGATGGGCTTCCTCAATTTGTTTGCAGTATTCAAGAACTGACAATATTATTTCAACTAAGTTGTCTTGTTGTAGAATTAGTAACAAACACTTTATTATCTGCGTCAGCTCATACAAGTATCTCATCGTATGCTTCTGCTATATTTCAAGTTGATGGCTGATAGAATATAATTGACATTCATTTATTGTCTGTATTTGATGCAGTTACTCAATGTATTTCAAACTTGAATCATTGTCAAATATTTCAAAATGTTTCATCAATCAATCAGTACGATACTGCCCTTCTTAATCAAACAGTACCTCCAATTGTATATGTTCAAGGGTCTGGAAAAGCTGAAGGGTATTGTAATGTAACTCAGTTTGGTGCCGAAGCGTCAATCACTTTCACCAAATCAACATTTGCACTTCATAAAGTCATAGTTGTTCCAATCACATATACATAATCTCAATCATTCATTCAATGTGGAGTTCCAAAATCTATATATGCTTGTTTTGGTACATCGTATCGAATAACATTTGTTACAGCTAACGGGTTTTCAGCTACACTAGATATTTGGTCGTAGTTACCACCTCGTCAATAATTTATTACAGTTGCATCCTGATAGTATGATTCATTTATATAAGCACTAGGAGAATGTAGATGTATTCTTATATTCTCTTTTATATTTCATTCGACAAATCCTGATTGTAATAATGAGTTATCATAAAGATGGACATCTATAGTTGATGTATCATCAAGAAGTATAAATGGCGAATTGTATCAAATATAGTTACTGGTATCTCTGAATGTAACCTTTAGTCAAGAACTGTTTGTAAAATGATAAGAGTGAAACATATCAAGAGTCATTAATTGAGCAGCATTACATAGCTCTACTTCCACTTGTTCTCAAACAGAATAGGTATAAAAAGGAACTAGATTTGTTGTATATTTTACTAAGACTCCATCAATCTTCTTTGGTAGATTAAATGATATAGGGTCGCCTGGGTTTGTGTTTTCTATATCTAATATAGCTTGACTGGAATCTTCTACTATATCGTAATTCAATAACTCAAAGTTTGTGGTATTATATGTGCTTCAAGCCGTGTTTGCTGTAACTGCTAAAGTATTCTGTCAGATATGGATTCTTTCAAGTTTATTTACTCAAGCAGCAGCTTGTGTAGCATTATACATAGTGTCCCAATCATTGAATATCTGTTGTGGTAAATCCTCTGATATTCAACCAGACACATAAAAGTCAGCACTTGCTGAAGTTGAAGTATTGAATGGTTCTCGCACTCAATCCGTACGAATATTTATATCTCAAGCAAAATTAGCTATCATTCAATCAAGGATATATCATCAACTGGAATTAAGTTCAGGTTCGCCTGTCCATTTTCATATATAGTTTCATTCTGATAATGTAGTTATTGTTATGTCTCAAGCCGACAATGATGATAATGGGTCGATTCATACAACAAAGTCAGATCCAGTATTGTTTATCAATTCAATAAATCATATGGTTAATTTTGTTTGTGATACTGGAGATACTGCCAATAACTCTCAATCGTATTCTGATATAATAAATCATCTACTATCTCAATCAGGGATTACCCATCACTCTATTATTGATAAATCAACTATTTGTCATTCTGGGAATCCAATAAATCACACATAACAATCATTCTTGGTAACTATATCAGTACCATTGAAATAGAAGAAAGGGTTTCCACTAACCCCATTACTACTTCATCAAAGATTTAGAGTAAATCCTACAAATCATTCAGCTTCTCAATCTATTCAACTGGTCAATGTTCATCAAGTCGCATTCAATAATCAGAATCAAAACAAAATAATAGCTCATTCTTCTGCCTGTTGTCCTATATTCAGAGGTAGAGTTATTACTCAAGAATCAAACTCATCAGATACTAACCAACTATATTCAGGTAGTCCTGTAGTTATATTTGTGACAGCCTGTAAAGTGAAGAATCTCAAATATCATCAAGCTGATATAGTTAATTGTGGTATTGGTGGGATAGTAGGGAAATCATAAGTCATCAATCCTTTCGACAAAAACACTTGTTCTCCTGATATACCAACCGATTTCAAATCATCAAGGAGAGTCATGTTTGGGAATGCTCGCTGTTGGCTTGGTCTTAATGACGCTTGTTGGTCAGGTGTTAGTCAAGATCAATTTTTTCATACTCATATTGCTCTTCTGTTCATTACTGTTTGTATATAATAAAACTATTCTACATCCTCCAACAAAAAGAACGATAACGAAACTTCTCATCCTACTCACTTTTCCCAAACTTGTGCAAATATTGTCTTTCCTACCATATCTTGTGTTATAGTTACAGGGCAACGGTTGGCTACTATAGCTCAAGTGGAATTACTATATTCTAGTCTAGTCATATCAACTCTACTGTTTTGTATGATTCTTAATGTCATAGATATTGGTTAGTAGATAAATGGTTGCGTATCTTTCTGATATGGTTGAATACCATGGGATTGTTATAGTATTAAATAATTCAATATTAATATTCACAAAGACTTCGATTAAATTCATCATTATCATCTGCTCATTCTACATAGTTATTTGCGCTAGGATCTGGACATCCTACTATTGGTTCGGATTCAGCTATAATAGTAATAGCTTTAGTATTTGTTGCTGTTCCACCATTAGCTGTTGTTGTTGTAACTGCTACATTCAAGGTATAAGTTCACAAAGTTGCTCAATTTATAACAAATTGTCTACTATATCCTCATATCAACTCCCCAATAGTCCGAGTAATAACTTGTGAAGAATGTGTACCATCAACAGCAGATATAAAAGATATGCCAGCAGGAAGTGTTACTGTAGCGACAACATTGTCAGCTCAAATCAAACCTGTCATAGTAAGCACCATAGAATATATAATATTGTTGCTTTGTGTAGCGTCATTTGGTCAAGTAATACTTGCCGATAGGTTTGTTGCGATTAGTTGGCAAACTGAACTATTAGCAGGAAACCATCTTCTTCTTTTCATATTATTTTATTAGTAAATAAATGCTCATACAAATTACATAGGTAGTACGCGTAAATCAATCCCAGCTTCTGAACCTATAACATTAAGATCTGTAAATCATTCTCAAGCTATATTCAAAGAACCTCCACCTTGTTCTAATGGAAATCAATCTGTAGTGGTAGCTACTGCTCAGTTCTCAAAATATACAGTTTCTCAAGTAGTCATAACTTGAAATACAAATATATTGTCAGGAGAAAACTTAGGATTTATGTTTTCAATCAAAGTCTTTTGTGCTGGAGTAAGCAACGATAATAATGGTGTAGATGATAATCATACTGTTAGTTTCATTTTTCAAATATATAATGATAAAAGGGCATTACAGTTTTGCGTTTACTTCAAATTTTAAGGCATCTTTTTCACTCTTGCTTATATCTCTTAAGTCTATCACAGTGTCCAGCTTTCCTGCTAATTTCGCTACGGTATCAACTGTACTCTCTCCTGCTAAATCCAATGCTTGCTTTCTTAGCAAGAGAGCTTCTATCTCTTTCAAAGCAATTTCTTTCTCCTGCTCTTTTTGGATCGCTTCTTGTTCTGCTATTTCATCCTCTGTTGGTTCGACTGGTTCAGGGATTGGATAAGCTACCACTTCTTTTGTTTCAGTATCAAAGAAATGAGTCTTTGCTGTGAGTTTTCAAAGGAAACTGTCGTCTATAGTGAAGACCTCTGCTCATCGTTTGGAGAGGTCGTTTCATTCTATTACTTGTCATTTTAGGATAGATATTTTCATAGGTGGTTGTTAAGGATTAAACAAAGGTAACTGGTGTATATGTAACTGAGAAAGTTTGTACTCTTGCAGAATACGATCCATTACTTACTTCTGCTCGTATTGTTATAATATCTCCAGCTTTTATACCAAAAATATCAATACTTCTTACTCATATATATGTAGTAGTTCAACTAGCTATAGTTTCAGCGTTTCCTGTACTTACTCAATTTATTCTTATATCATAAGATTGTGTTGCTCAATTATTTCTATATCTATCGTATGCTATAGTGTATCATCAATTAAATGTAACTGGGGTAGCTGTTTTTAGTACAACATAAGTTGCAGAGGAGGTTAAATCTACTCCACTACTAGTATAGTGAGTCACTGTCGCTCAATAGGTTGTATATGAGCTTGGTAGTATAAACGACCTACTAACATTTAGTGTATTTCAATCTATTGCATATCATATTGGATATAAATTCGTTCAAATCACAGAACTTATCGCTCAAGCTGTATTGCTTACATACATAGGTACTAATGGAGTCAATCCACTAAATGTACTATTCAATCAAAGGGTAGTAGCTATCACATTCTCTCAAGCACTCTTAGCTTCTGTTGCTATTCTTGGTAAATCGTTTGGTAGTTTATAGCTATATGTAGCGTTTGTTTTTGATAGTAGTTTTGGTGTGAATAGTGTAGATGATGTGTAAATGAAGTTGTTAATCAATAGTTCAGTACCTACACTATCTATATTGAAAGCTGTCGTTCCATCAGCTCAAGCAGAGCTTCCTCCTTGACTTCCTGATATGTACGCTACATTTGTTCTAGTTTGTGGAAATGTAGCTAATAATAGTCTGTGGGATGTAAATAAGCCTGGAGAGCTATTACATTCTAGTCTAAAGAACTCTCCTGTTTGAAATACCTGTGGAATTGCGAGCGTTGCTACATTTCAAACAAATGTAAGTGTTTGTAGTGTTCCTCAACCATCATCCTTTACTGATACTTTTGTAGCGTTACAAGAAGCTGACTTTGTTATTGTAGTCAAAGACAATGCGTTTATAGCTTGCATTCTATATCAGGCACTAGTTGTACTTGTAGTAGAATTAAAAGTAATATTGTCTGTGTCAGTTACTGGAATAGTGCTGAATGGTGTTCGATTTGTTCCATCTCGTTTTTTTGAATTTCTAGTTGTAGTACTTCTTCATACATACCCAATACCATAATAGTTAGTACCATTCACTGTTTCGCTTCCGTATGTACCAGCAAATCATACTATCCAAGCTCTTTGTCATAGTGGGATTGTTATACTTCCTGCTAATGTAACTGTTGTATCTACCAATGATGTAGTCAAACTAGCTTCTGTTACTGTAGCTTCAGCATTCGCATCTATCAATGTTCCACTAGGACTAACAGCACTATCTGTTTCTATTCTAAATCTATAGTCTACTCAAGGAGATACAAATTTCCTTAATGCTAGATTGAATTCACTCCCAGCTACTCAACTTCAAAAAATAGGTATAGCAATTCTTGTGTTTGCTGCTACATCTCCTACATTCTGGACTACTGTACTCTCTGCGAAAGTCGGTCAATCTTCTACAAACAAACTATTACTTGCTACTACATCTTCTCATAGTAGATATGTATCTCTATCGTTTAAACTTTCTACAGCTCAAGCAGCTAATATATCAGCATCCAATTGTGCTTTATTTACAGCATCTAATCCAGTCGTTCCTGTCGGTACTTGTGGATTACTTGAAAATGTCTTTGTTCCAGCGATTGTTTGGTTACCTGTTAACTTCACTACTACACTATCGTTTGCTTTGTCTGTTTCTAGTCTTTCCACTTCATCTTGTATATCTTCGATCTGTTCGTTCGCAAATACCAAATAAGCAAAATCTCCACTATCGAAAGCTAATGCTGTATTTGTTTGTGTTGTAGCTGTATCGCTTACAGGACAATCTCAAGCACCTCTTACTATCGTGAATGTATCGCCTGCTTTGTTCATTACTTTTACAATCTCTCTTTTAGTTACTGGTTTGTTTTCTAATCCACTCGTAGCATCATATTTCTCTATCTTTAATAGATAAGGAAAAACAGCAGGGAATAAGTTACCTTCTCCTGTTTGTAATATGATACTAGTAGCACTCGCAGAAATTCCAGCTAATAATCTTCATTTTGCTAAATTCGCTCATTTGTAGTTTTGAAAAGGCATAGTCGTTATCTAATGTCTTCCACTGGTTGTTATGGAATTAAAACTCTTTACAACCCAATCTCTCTTACACTTGTATTTATCTATTATCAAATTGCAAGTGCTTTAATTTGTTGTCCAAAACTGATATACTGTTCTAGATAAACAATCACTTTGTCTTGAGTATACTGGACTTTCTCTATCTGTATATTATCGAAAGCATACTCAAAGTTTCTTACCTTTACTGTATCTCATGGTTGTAATAACTCTATCGGATATTCTCTATTCACTACCAATGTTGTCTGTCTTTTTGGATCTTTCCTATCATTCACATACTGGATAGCATAGTTATCTAATGCTGTCTGTCAGTATATATTGATCTCTTGTTGTAAGAACTTGCTACCATATAAAGCTATACTCGGAGCATCACTATATGATGTGTTTTGTGATAGTGTATATTTACTCCAAAAGAATACTTTGTTTACCATCTCTTGGATCTCCTCTTGTATATCTATGCTCTCAACATCTTTTTGGTTTGATAAGAAGTGTGTTGGTGTTACTGGTTTTGTAAACATATAGCAAGTACCGTTTCAATCTATATACCGTTTCCTTCATGAAGCATTACTTAATACATTCATCGCTTCAGCAGCATTTGTCGTGCTAATCGTTCCTGTTCATAGACTTGCTCAATCAGGTATAGTTGATGTAGTATAGTTGATGATATTACCACCATATGAAGCATTGATACTATCTATCAATTCTCTTGCTAACTGTCCTACTGGTTTGCTATCATAATTAAATCAAGCACTATGCTCTGTCAATAAAGAAGCTATTCACAAACAAGATAGTTCTATATATTGTCTGCTTGTTGTTTGTTTTCTTCCTATCTTCGTAACATATCACATATATAGATCCCAACCAGTTTTCAACTCATCATCATATCTTTTGATTTTTATTATATCTCATAGTGTATAGTCTGTTGTTGTGATACTCTTATTCAGCTGTAATGTCAGGTTTCATTGTCATCAATTTACATTTGAAGTGAATGTAATATCTCAAAGCAATAAGTCGCCCTTGATTGTTTCTTTTAGTGTTGTATTCGTTCTGTCGTATACCTTTACTGTTATCATTACAGATAGTTTACATAGTAAAGTCGTGTAATATCAGCTATGTATGTTCCATTGATATTCAATTCTATCGGATTACTTCCATTGTCGATCTGGACAAACGGTCAATCATAATCAATCGCTACTCCATTCAATACAACCTGTTTTTCTATTCAATCCAATATCAATATATCTCCATCAGCTATTGTTTCGTTTATAGTCAATGTATATCAATTTTGTACCAAACTAATAGTATCTGTTCAACTGATCCCAGCACCAAATATCAAATACAATTGATAGTCTGTTCTCGCTCAACCATTATCTATATCTAATGATAGTGTAGGAGAAGTTACAGCAACCTCTGTGTTGTATGTAGCATTCTCATCTTGGAAATTGTTTACTGCTGTGAAACTCATCACTACATTAGTCAATATAGTCTTTTTCTCGAAATCTCTATTGAAGTTTAATGATGTAAGACTTGCCTTGATTGTTCTGTATTTACCATTTACCAATATTTTCAAATCTCATTCTTTCTTAAATAGTTTCAATTTCAATGTATCTATCATATTATTGAGATCTTCTTCTGTATCTTGTTGGACTATCAATTTTATATTCAATATCTTTCCATTCACAAAGTATCATAACACTCAACCTCAATCTATTCTTGGTGCTTCGTATGTATCTAGTGATATTCTATTCATATCATCATAGTTTGCTGTATCTATAGATAGTTCTCAACAATCCGATATATCGAACCCATTGAATAAGAAACTACCACTCAAATCTACCGATGATTGTTGTGTGAATGCTATTGGGTATCAACCTGTTGTATATCAAAGCATATGCTCATATAATAACTAAAATATTCCTTTCCTTGATAATGCTATCTTTCTTGCTAACTCGTTACCTAATAAATCAAGATCTATGTCATTCGATACATTAGCATTTATATTGATATTGTTATTCAATGTGTTGTTTGGCACTATGTTCCCACTAGATCATGGCACAAATAACTCTGGTCATCTTTCTCATACGATATATGGACTACCTCATGATACTGGTCATCCTATAGCTCTTCAAGGTATAGTTCAACCCCCACCTGATATTCCTCCAGCTGATGCTGCTGCTCTAGCTGCTGCTGCGATAGCATTATACAAAGCTATCTGTTTTGCTGCTTCTTCTGCTAATGCTGCTGTTTGTTTTTGTAGTTCTATTTTATATGTCTTTGTTATCTCTTGTGAGAATAACTCTTTTTTCTCTTTCAATAATCTGTTCTGTTCTTCCTCAAAAGCTAACTCTGATATTAACTCTGTCTGTCTAGCAAGCAACGCTGTTTGTCTTTCTAGTAGTTTTTCTGTTTCACTCAATTGATCCTGTCTTTTCAATTCATCCAGTAGTTCTTGATTGATATTCGCTCTAGCTAATGCTAGTTCTCTTTCTAAAGCCACTTTCTTGTCTAGATCCTCTTGTGAAGCATCGCCACTCGCTATATCGACATTGATCCCAGCCAATTCTTTTTCTATGCTTATCGCTCTCTTTCCTATATCTTGTTCTACTCATCATAATTCCTCTCATACTTTTCATAACTCATCTTGTAGCTTTTTGATATTGTCTGTGCTGTCTTTTATAGCATCATCGAATGCTTTGATATATGCTACTCACTTCTCTTGTAGGTTTTTCTTTGTTTCTTCAGCTACTTTTGCCATATGTTTTTCTATTCATTCTTGCTCTTTTTGAACAAGTTTTGCTGCTTCTGCTACAGCATCTTCTGCATCTTTTACTTTTCAATATGATTTTGTTGTATTGTCTAATGTAGTATTGTAATCTTCTTGTGCAACTTCCAATGCTGCAGTAGAAGCCTTTTGAGATATTAGAGCAGAAACTGCTTCTTTTGAGTTTTCTTTAATAGCTCTATTTGCATTATCTTTTATTCTATTCAATTTAGAATCTATATTACTAGCAAAATTATCTGACAATAATCATACTTTTGCCATTAAATCTGCCATAAATTGTATTTGTTCTACAGCTACAACTGTCACTCTAGCAAGAGTTCTTTTGACAAATGCTTCCATTGTAGTAAATGCATTGGATATTGCATTGATAGCTGTTGTTATATATAGCTGAGTAGTCAACCAAAATATTTTAAATCATTTAGTTGATTCTCAAACTTCTGCCCTTTGGACTCTTAATCTGTTTGTCAATAGATCTATTTGAGATGCTGTTGTAGCAAATCTTTTAGCTGCTTCAATTTGTAATGCTGTATTTATCTCAAACTCTCAGTTGGCAGAGCTTAATGCTTCGCTTAATGTTGTTGAGTCTAATGCTAGTGAAAGAAATGCAGCTCTTGTTCTTGTATTAGCTCATAGTAATTCATCTATAGTATTTACTGCTGAGTCTCATTCTTTTCATAATCATTCTACAAACTTTTCAAATGCTCAAGCTGCATCTGTTTCCCATAGTTTACTAAATTCTGTAGCTGTAAGTCAAGATGTTTTAGCAAATCATGCTAATTTACTATTCGATTGAGCAACCGCTGTATTTATATCTATCAATGCTTTACTAACAGCTGTTCATCAAGCTTCTGCATTTATACCTACTGCAGATAATGAAGTACCAATAGCAGCTATTTGTGGAGGAGTCAATCAAGCGATGGTACCTGCCGCAGCTATTCTTTGAGTGAACTCTACTATGTCTTTTTCAGTAGTAGCAAAGTTATTACCAAGTTCTACAACTACTGAGCCTAATCTGTCTATTTCACTCAAAGGAAGTCATGTTACATTAGCTATTCTTGCGAAAGATGTAGCTGCCTCTTCTGCTGTAAGATTGGTAGTAACAGCAATCTTTGCTATTGTATCTGTAAACTTTGTAATATCTCAAATACCTACTCAAAGCTGTCATCAAAGTTCAGCTATTCTTGATAACTCTTCGAACGCTATTGGTATTTCTTCACTTAATCATTCCAATTCTTTTCTTAAAGCGGAGAATTCAGCTTCAGAAGCATTTAATGTTTTCTTTACTCAAGCAAATGCAGACTCGAATGCAATAGCATCTTCAGTAGAACTAGATAGAAAATTCTTTATACTACTTAATGCTCATAATATTAATCATATACCAAAGAAAGATGTAAGTGCTGCTTTCATCTGGGTGCCTATCATCTTGAATTGATTTCCTATCGTACTTCATACATTATTGAATTTCGATTGCAATCTGCTTAAATCTTTATCCCCTGTATTTACATAGTTATTTAGCTGTCTTTTGGCTTCTGTTAGCCCTCTTTGGAGTTCGTTTGTTTTTAATTGTGCATTTATTGTAGCATCCTCATCTCAAGATTTTTTAGCATCCCTTAATGCCTTTCTTGCGTTACCCAATTGTATTTGGAAATTAGCAACATCTAGCTCTAGTTTTACTCTCAACTCCTCATCTAGCTTTTTACCAGTATCTCTAGCAACATCAATACCTTTACGAAAACTATTTTGATCTACCCCAGCTACTATTGTTGCCTGTATCTTTGTTTCCAATACCATCTTTACTTATTATTGGTAAAATACTTTTTGATAATATCCAAGTCTTTGTTCTGTTCTTCACTCAATCATCATTTCGACATTATCTTTGTATTGATAGCTTTTCCTTCCTTAAATGTTTCGTAATTATCATATACAACCTTATCCATGTATCGCCCGATCTGTTCCATTGTCAATCTATCATACAATTCATCTATACTAATCCCTGTCTTTTTTACAAGAACCTCCAAATGGTTATCAAATGGATATGGTTTTGGTTTCTTTCATCAAATACTAGGGCTTTTCGTGTCAGAATAGATACTTTTTCGCAATGGGTGGAGCATTCATACTATATCGGTTATGTATGCTTCTATTTCGTTTTTTACTAACAATAAGACCTGTCTTTTCTTTATATTATACCGTTTATATTGATAATTATCTACAAAGAATTTATCTATATAATCTCTTTGTAGCAGTATTCACTCTATTTGTTTGGATGTATCGTTTGATAACAACAATTCTAGTATCTCAAGATATTCTGATGTTTGTTTTGCTGTTGATTGGTTAAAAGTAAGTACGAAATCTCATCTTTTAGTAGGAATAGTATATCTGTATGTTTTTTTTAGTGGGTATTTATACATATATTATACCATTAGAACTAAAACAGAGGATTTCCCCCCTGATTGTTACTATAAAGTAACTGTTGCTTTATTCTTCAAATATCCTCCACCTGATACTCCAACGAATGATGCTTCTGATCATTCAAATGATGTGTCTTCTGAAAGAAGTATATAATTTTCTACCATATCTCCACTCAATACATATTTTCGGAAGTAGATTGTATCTTGTACTCCTTGTGTACTATTGATAGCATTAGGACATGATACAAACTTAAACAATCCATATGGTACTGATGATTTCTCGATGTTATATCCATCAAGAGTTGAAGCATTTGGTGTGTAATCGTAGTCTACTGTGATTGTTTGTGCAAGAGTAGTAAGTGTAGAACCACCTGCGACAGTATTCATAACAATACCTCGAACCCCGTTTTGAGATACCAAAGAATAGTCATCTTGTGCTGTCAATGCTCCATCAGTTCCTCCTGTTACAGAGTTGATTGTTGGTGCTGTTCCATCTCCATTTTGGTTTCCGATAGCATAGAACAAGTTAGCAACAAATGGATTAGCTATTACTTGTGATACTCAAGTTACTGGTGTTCCTGCTACATTGAGAATATCCAATCCAAGCATTTTATCGAATACTGGTCTGTTGTTTACATCAAGCCAAGTAAATGATATAGTTGGTGTCAATTCTACCAATCTTGCCAATTCTCCTACTCCACAGTTACCTGCTCTTATAATCTCTTCGTTTTGAAGTGAGTGAGCGATAGAGAAGTCATTGATATGTCCAACAGTAGAATAGTTGAATAGATCTAATTCTGTTTTCAATGTTGATTGATTAGTAGCTGTCAATTTAGTAATAGCAGCATAATCTACAACATCAGTACAGTAATACAAATCTCACATAGTAAGTAATTTGTCGCCTGCATTTGCTAATATAGTACTCATAATTAAATAGTTTTACAAAATAAATTTAGCATCTTTTACATTTCCCACTAGCAGACTTATCCCCAGTACATTCGTAAACATATTGAGCGAAGTCTACATATTGTTCCTCTGTTAGATGAATACAACTGTCTTTCACATAAACAACTCAACCGATAGACCAAGTGCCATTAAACTTGTAGCATTTACTTACTGGTGCTGTTGCTTTCTGAACGATCTCTTTTTTTACTTTTCCCATTATTCAACACTTATATAGTTAAATAGATAGTCTTTTACGATATAGTGTCTATTGTCAGCAAAGAATATAGGAGAAACCGTATCTTCTAATATACTCTGAACATAGAACCCATCCACTATATCTATTTTGTTTCCACATCATTGATAAACAATGTTGTTTGTTATTGTGTCTATCACAGTTCCCAATACTCTCTCTGGAGTATCAGCTGTCAATAAGACTTTCTTACAGACTATATGAAACGATACCCTCGCAGTTTTCATTATATATCCTATCTGTGTTTTTGTTGTTGTATTGTTTGAAGTGATCGTCATATATACATATGTTCCAATAGGAGTAGAGTTTTCGTCAGGTTTCATTGAGAAAACTCTAGCCAACGAAGTAATAGCTGTTATAGCATTCACTGTGTTGTATATATTCTCTCATCTGATAGTCTTGATCATTATCTGTTTAATTCTTGATAAATAATATTCTCAACCTTACTCCTAATATTATCTACTGCTCTCGCAAATGTTCTATTACCTATTCATTGGTAAAAGACACTTCCCTTTGGTTTATGATAGTTATACTTCAATCATCATACTCCATACTCAACATTGATAGCATATTCTGCTGTATTGCCTATCGCTCAAACTATTTTTCATCCCTCGACCTGTGCTGATTGAACTACATAGCTATCTAGCATATTCCTCGTGTCCTCGGGTGTTAATCTTTTGAGTTCTTCTAGCAATATTGGTAGAGCTTTGTTTATACCAGCAATAACCCTTTTCTCAAATTCTTTGGTTATCGCTCATACATCCAGCTCTATTGTTGTCATTTCATCGCCTGAACATATAAAGTAATACAATCAATACCTCATCATACACTCTTGTCAGCATTGACACTAGATATGATATACTCTCACATATTTCATAATACAGGATCTGTCAAAATGATCTTTTGGTTCTCCTGTACTTGGTTATATGATACTGGTAGAACAACAACATAATCAGGAACATTAGTGTTTTCAGCATATTCAGAACTAACCAACTTTTTCTTATTTTGTTCGAAGTTACATTCTATATTACTATACAATGTCGCGTATGTTCTTTTAGAGAACCCACCAACTGTCGAATAAGCTGTTGCTGATATAGTACATAGTTTGTCAAAAAACATTAGATTACCTGTCATATAAAGCTGCTCTTGTATTTATTGAGTATATTGATCACTTTCTTTGGCACTCCTATTGTGTCTATATATTCCTGATAACTACCTTTGTCAGAGTATCAAATACTCCTAGACATATTACTCTCAGATGTGATTTTCTCTCCTTTCAATACTGATAATGTTGTTCCTTCAAGGTACAGCTGTTCAGTTACCCAAACAGTAGCGAGCTGTATGTCTTGTGGTATAGCATCATCTATCGTAGGAAAGATAAACGATTGAGTGCTAACAACCTTTTCTCAAAAACTTTGGATATAGGTGTCTATGATCCATTGTGCTTGTGTTATTAGCTTTGTAAGATTAGTGTCTGTTAATGTTGGATTATCTGGCAATACACTTGATGTATCTCTAGCGTCTTCCAAACTAACATATACCAATTCATCTAGTAGGTTTGTCATAATAGCATCATTCCTATATAAAGTACGGTCAATCCGATAACTGTAGCGAGCTATGGAGTTGAAAGTAACAGCATTATGCTGCTATTTTTTCTTCTAGTTGTTCAGCAGTCCATCAAGCAAATGCTTTCTTCCCAAACTTCTCTTTGTATTCAGCTCTTAGTTTATCAATACCTTGTTCTTCAGCAACCACTTCTTCTTGATCTTCTTCAGCAACATTAGTGGCTACTTTTTCTTTTACTTTACCTGAGACACTAACAAATTCATCATTACTAAGACCAGTAATAAGACTTTCATCATCAGTTTCATATTCTCATATTAAGTTAAATTGTACTAACTTAGTACCAACTTGAACTGCGTATCTTGGTTTACTTGTAAACAACATCATACATAATTAATAGATAAACAATCACAAAGTGCTTAATCGGATAGGTAAGTTGCCCTACCTATCCTAGAAGAATTATGCCCAAGTAGCTATAGCGACTCTTTGTCGTGTATCTGTTGCGACACATACATAGACAAATCAATCGCCTCGTACTACCTCTCAAGTAACTCCAGCAGCTCATGCTGATGCAGGTACATTTGTTGGTACTACTATAGCTCAAGAATGAGTACCAATAGTATTTCCAATAAACTCTTCTGCTTGTATGGCTTGTGGTTCGCCAGCATAATTTTTACTGTGATCTATAATGTCCATAATGATTTTTAATTAGTAATTAAATAGTTAGTCCGAAGATATATGAATGTGATTCTGCTGCGTTCTTAACTTGAAGAGTGTATTCTCCAATAATTCTTCTAGCAACATAATCTGCTCCTGCTGGAGTAGCATCCTTATCTTGGAATTGTCTATTTTGTAGTGGTACAAGAGCAACTTTACTAGGATCTAGCAATGCTACTTTGTCTTTGTCAAAGTTTCTGTCAGCTACAATAGTCATAATATCTCCTTGATCTGATAGAAATGTAGTTACATATGAACCAGTAGTAGTATCAGCTCTTTGCATAACTGGATTGTTTCCTGATTGGTTAAATGCTGAGATTTTTCTAGCTTGTGTTGGATGTGCCAATATGATAGAAAGACCGTTCGCACCGTTACCCTTAGCAATCTCAACAGCGTTGTTAATCAATGACATAGAGATAGCAGCTGATGCAGCATTTACTGAATTTCCAGTAGCAGCTTGCAAGAACCACATAATTCCTCCCATTGTACCAGCTTCTGATGATGTTCTAGTAACTCTTGGAGATCTAAGCATAGTTCTGTTTATTTCGTATGCTATATCCAATAGTTGTCTAGAAACTTGGTAATCCAAAGCTCCACCGATACCATATTTTGGTACTTCCAATGAAGTCAAAGATACTTTAGCAGTTCTGTCAAAGATTTGTGTAACATTGTATTCTGTAGTTGGTTCGTAACCATTGTCAGCCGATGCTTCAGTAGCTTCGTTTTTTGGTCTAGACAATAGGTTGATGATAGTAGCTGCTGCCATATTCTGATCAACAGAACCACCATAAACACTAATAGAAAGAGTTTCTCCATCCACATTGACTGCAGTTACTTTAGCTTTCAATGTACCCATAGCTCCAGTAGTCAATTCAAATTCCAAAATATCTCCTATCTTTACTCAAACATTTGTAGTAAGTACCATAGTACCAGAAGCTGCTACATAAGGTGTTGCTGCTTTGATAGCCCATTGCATTGGAGATACTACATCCTGTAATCGTTCGTGTTTTGTGTTTGTTGCCACTCATTCTACTCTAATAAGAGTCGAAAGAACTGGACTTTGTTCGATTACTTGTACGAAAGCATTAGATAGATCTCTAATGTCGTTTACATAATCATAGGATAATTGTTTACCTGCCATAATAAATAAATTTACAAATTAAATAGTTAGTCTTCTGTGTTTAGTTTTGGAGCGTTACTAATCATACCAATAATGTCTCACTTAGATTTCGCTTCTTCTTCTTTGCTTGTGTCTTTTGCTTCTGTACCATCATCTTTTGGCTTCACTTTGAAGTCTGTAGGTTTTGAATAGTCCAATATGAACCCATCAAGCAAACTCAACTGCTCCTCATGATCTTTACCTGATAAGACTTTTGTAATGAACTCCTTTTTTTCTTCAGGGATCTTAGACATCTTGTCTTCTAGGTTCTTGTTCAAGAACTCATCATACTTGGTGGCTTTGGTTTCTACAGAAGTAAGTTTACCAGTTAGTTCCTCAAGCTGTTTATCTTTCTCAGATAACAACTCTTCATACTTGCCTTTCTTCTTCGCTTCCTTTTCCTCTAGCTCCTTTTTGAAAGATTGTAGTTCCTCAAGAGATCATTTCACATTATGCACTTCTTCTTGTGCCTGCTTCCTTCTCTCTCTCTCTTCCTTCAATGATTTCTTGTAATTTTCATTCTCTTCTCAAACCTTCAACAATTTCTCAAAGTTTTCCTGTGTGAATTCCATTAGTGATAATTTACGATATAAATAACGGCTATAAAGAACCGATTCTACCACCTCGCTACAAGAGGTATTAGCTTTGTCTGGACTAGATGAGCCCAAACAAACGAAATACTCCCAGCAATACACATACTCAATATACTAATATATTCACTACCATAAACAAACCAATCTTATCGCTCCTTAATATATTATTAACTAATCATTTAGCAGTAGTTTTCCCAGTTGGTATCGTTCAAAAATCCATCTCTTTAGCCATCTATAGTTGTTAGTGGTAAATCCTGTCATTGTATCAAATCATACTCAATCTGTGCTTCTTCTTCTGTATACCCATTATATTTCTTTATAGCACTCATCAATGATATCACTTTGATCTCTCTAGCTATCTTCAACTCCTCAACCAATTCAGTATCGCTCTTAGCAAATATGTCTGGTCGATTGTATGATATATCTTCTCCTGTCAATTCAACAAAAGCATTCAATGCTTCATCGAATAGATCTCTTATATATTGTACTTTCTTTATGAATACTCAATGTCTTAATGTTCTGCTACCCAACCCAACAGCTCATTCGTTACTATCTAATCATAAGAACTCGATAGGTACTGATGACATTGATGCTATTCTTCTGATGTTGTTATCCATATCTTTCAAACTTGTTTCTATCAAACTATTGATATTGTTTACGAACTCTACTGTGCTGTTCTCATCTCCATTGATTATTCTACCGATCTGTGAGAAGTCTATTCTTTTTCCTTTATTGTAATCCTCCAACAACTTCTGAGGTCGTTTGATGCCTTTGAATATAACAAAACTCTCTACATTCTGTAGGTATTGGGTATGGTTCATAACTATCTGTCTATCTACTGAATACACCAACTGCTTAATCTTCTCGAATATAGATATATCTCATTCTTGTACTATCAATAATGCTGTAGTATCTAATCCTGTTTGGATTGTTGGCAACAAGTCTGCTGTCTGTGGGATCGTATCCAACGGTACTTCTACTCATTGTTGTAATGTATATCATGGCATAGAATATAATTTGTTTTCAATATACCCAATATAGTATGATTGAACCAATACATATACATTATCTTGATCGTCTATATATAGTCTGCTTATCTTATCTATTCAGTTATCGTTCCAATAGTTTTTTGCTGGTTGATATACCAACTTCAGTTTCCCATCCTCTCTTTCAATCCCGATAGTACAAAATCATAGAGCAACCAAATCTCTAGTGAAGTCATCAAACATAACACCGAACTCATAACTAGGATTTCCAACATAATACGAAAAAATATCTGATATTGTGTTAAACAATCAGCTACCTATATTCATCAACTTTGCTTTGTCTTCTCATTCGTATGTGAAAAACTTTCATTTTATGTATTTGTAGTTCTCGTTCTCAGTATCTCTTAGATATAAATTGTTCTCCAATTTCTTGAGATTACTTTGTTCCACTAATAGCTTCTGATCCTGTGTCGATATGTTTAGCATAGAAGATGTTTTATTATATCGCTTGCTGGTTGTGGCATAGCTAAACTTTTACAACCTAAATACCTTATATATATTTATTGGTCAATTGCAAGTTGTTTACTACCTACCCCTATCGTCATGGATTGTTATAAACATATCTGTTTTCTTTAGTAAAGCAGTACACACATATCTGGCACTATCTATCCCATGATCCAATCATCCTGATGGCACTTGTAGATACTTTCAATTCTTATCTTTCTTTCGACTATAAGCCCTAAACTCTTTCTTTAGATTCTCGCTCCTGCTGGTTATATATATATTATGTTGTAACATTATATCTATACCAAACTTTATGCTATCAGGTCATTTCTGTGCTGGATGTATATTGTATCATCATCTATATATCTCCTCTATACTCTTTGGCTCAGCACTATCAGCTATAATATCATCAGTCTTATCAACTCCATTGTTAGCAAACTTATGTACTAGATCTTGGTTAGTTAGTCATCTCTCATACAATACCTCATCCAATACTATCCCATCATCTATCTGATACAATCCAATCATAGCACTAGGATCATTACTGAATCAGAAGTCTAATCAATATCACAAGAACTTGTAGTTGTCAGGCATCTCAAACAATTCCTGTCGTTTTGGGAATATCAATCAATCAACCGTACCATATTCTCATAATCAATATATCCTCCAGTATGCTTCGTTTGTCTTACCTAGATATTCAATTTCTTCTATTATGCTTTTCTCTAGAAATGGATTGTCTTTGTATGTACTCACTATTATCCCTACATCTCATTTTTCTATCGCTCTTTTCTGTTCTAGTTCTGTATTGATCCATATGTTCTCATCATCAGGATTGAAGTCGATGAATATCTTATACTTCGTTCTAATCATCAACTGGAAGAACTCTTTTTCGTATGTTAGCTCATTTGCTTCATTACAGTATAATATATCCCTTTTGCGTCATCTTATCTTCTGCTCATCATCAGCACCCATGAACTCTACTATCCTACCCTCATATCTATATGTCTTTTCTGATTTACTTCTATGCTTTTCTGATAATAGAAAATCATATCAATTACTCGATATTATCTCTTCAAAATCCCTAATAACTGTAGCATTTAATGTAGCAGAGTATTTACGAACTATAGACAATATTCAATCATCAAAATATTTGTCGTTATCTATCTTGCCTGTAACCAACCAAACAAAACACATCTGTAATAAAGAAAATGTCTTACTTGACCTAGTTCAACCTCTATTAACAGATATTTTCTTATCTGTTTTCCAATTCTTAACAAATACATTCGTAGCTCTAATATCAAGACTTGACATATATTATAGTTTGCCAAGTAAAACTAATAGTTACATACACAATATTATTGTCTTCCCTAGTTTATAACAGATAACTTTTTTTACTAACTGTCAATATTATCAACTCATCATACTATTATATTAACACTTATTGGCTCTTTTAGTCATCAATCCTTATCAGTAGCTTCTCACTTGAATAGACTGTATCTTTTTGTTCACTCTGCTATGATCTTTACTATCTCCTCTGTCTTTAGATCACTTGCTTGCTCTTGTAACCTCTTCTGTAGTTCATTCTGTCATAACACTACATTCACAAGATCTGTATCACAAATACTAATTATCCTATCGTCCTTAACCCCCGTTCTTTCGACTTCTTTCAACTTATCATGTACATTCCCAATAGATAATCATGTATCTTTTGATATTTGTGTTATAGACTGTAATGGATCTTTGACAACTGAAGCTATTACCTTAGCTTTGTTTTTAATTGCGTCTACTCTTGTATTATTTTTATTTGCCATACTATCACTATAATAAAACTATATATCTTTCAAATACCTTGATTCTACTTCTCTTCTATCGATAGTCTTCTCTTCTTCATCTTGTATAACTACTTCATAGCTGATACATACTCATTCTTGGTATGTGCTGTTTACATCTTGTGATGGATCTCTTACAAAATCTCTTTCAGCGAATATAATACCTTTCTGTCATTCATAAAACCCTCCTGTGATTTCTACCTTATCCATCATCTTAAACTGTGATAGTGATTTCAATTCAGCAAATCTTGCCAATCTGATCTGTTCTGCTTCTGTTTGAGTATCAGTCATAAGTTTTTATATAATATAAATGTTTTATTTAGTATAGTTATATGTTTTACTATTACAAGTGATTTATTTTTGTCTTGTTATCTTGGTAGACTGAAACAAATCTTAACTATGCTCTACCTTGCACAACGGCTAGGTCTGTTTACAGACTGCAATATTGTGCCAAAAGAATAAGGTGTGGTGGTGCTAGTATAGCACGATTTACTTGTTGTTAGGTTCTATGAGTTGATTTCTTGGTGCTATATGTTTTAGAATGTGATACGGTATGATTGATAATACTACATTTAGGTTTTATGTAATTAAGTTTTTCTTTGTTTATACAATCATTACATTCAAACCAAGATTTTGATTAACTTTCACATTGATACAAGAGAATATCATAGAATTAACAAAGTCAAAATTCAGATACCAACAACAACCACGGTTCAAATAACAGGCATTTTATACATCCTTGCGTTATATATTCATATTTCAGGATAATCTTCGCATCAAACAAATTCCTTTTTCATTATCCATTTTTTTACCTTACCAACAAATCCCACACTTTTCTGGGTAGCTCGTCTAATTGGCACAAAATTCACGATGTCGAAAAACGGAGTGGTTAGCTTTGCTAATTTTGACATATAGCGTTGTGCTAGTGTAGATTTCCTTTTCGTTGTATTCATGATCCTATCATTTAGATATTAAAAGGTTCACTGCTTCTATGAGTTTTGATATTGTTTATTCTATATCTCTAGTATATTTTGTATGTGATGAACCTGTTGTTGTCAATTCACATATACTTCGTTCTATCTTCTCTATAGTTCATTTTGCTATCCTATTATTTCTTATGACATATACTTCATCTCATATTCTATACTTAGGTGTAGGCATCACTCGTCTATTAGAATATAAAGGTTATAAATAATAACATATATCTAAATTCCAAATAAGCCATCCAAACTCAAAGGAAAATATTTTATTGCGACATGATATTCTAATCTGTGGTATCAAACGACAATAACATCTTCATATAAGTTTTCATACCTTTCAATTAAATCAATTGTCATCTGCTATTGTTTTTGCTCATCAACTATATCTTTCATTTGTAGCGACCGTTCCTCGGTTGATATATAATTTATCTTTGATTAGATACATAATAGTATATAGAATATAAAGGTTACTCTACTTTTCTTTACCTATCATATAAATAGGTAAACACTGCTTTACTTTACAAAGGGTAAAAGGTTTACTTCTTAATCTTAATATCTTTACCTAACATTTTACATACTTCTGCTAGTGTGTATTATTCCTTGGGCTGTCATACATCTATTCAAGTGATAAACTTAAATCATTCAGCATTAAAGTGTGGTATGTCTATGTATTGTTGTCTTTTGTCTTGTGTTAATAAATCCCACATTTTCTTGAATGCTATTTCGTATCTAGTAGAACTATCTTCATCTTCGTCAAATTCTAATTTATTAGAAATCTTAGTTATATTATTATATTCTTCCTTGGTTACCTGTACATTAAATACTCTATATTTTGATTGTTGGTATCAGTCTGTATTCATATCATCAGCTCGACAGAAATAATTATACTCTGTCATCTTTAGGTTTTTACAGGAGTTACAGGAGTTACAGGAGCGACAGGAGTCACAGGAGTCACAGAAGTTACAGGAGCGACAGGAGTCACAGAAGTCACAGAAGTTACAGAAGTTACAGAAGTCACAGAAGTTACAGGAGTTACAGAAGTTACAGGAGTTACAGTTTCGATTATCCATAGTGGTATAACAAAGGTAAAAGTTTTATACAGCTACAGGTAAGTATATATCTCGTGTATGCTTATCTACAGCAGTTTCAAGATCTTCACAAGGTTGCTATCCTTGTACTATCCCAGTTCTATATAATATATGGGAGTTTCCTACCTGTATGTGTATAAAGGCAGGTGTTACCCTGCCAGTACGGATCTATTCCACTAGATTAGATCTAACAGTCACAATACAAGTCATACAACAAATGCTCAAACTATCACTATGATGTATCAGATAAACCAATATCACATAATAGCTAAAGATCTCTGTACTGTAGTTCATTCAGTTAATCGGTCTAGTTTTTTAGGATGTCTTCACATAATATATTTATAAAGTAATAAAACATTATTTTAACTCAAATCTATCTTTGACTTTATATCTTACATCATACCCATAAAACCTTGTTCATCATTTGTATTTTAGCCGACATTGTTCCATCTGTCGCTTTGGACTCTCCCAGAACCTATTATCATCAACTATATCACTATGCCAATTCC
>Ga0222653_1000278_pt1 | contig 31724 bp, 24 predicted proteins | sample AntAcemetagen419_FD_179856 | JGI IMG/M metagenome (GOLD analysis project Ga0222653, IMG submission 179856) | Saline water microbial communities from Ace Lake, Antarctica - #419 | ecosystem: Environmental > Aquatic > Non-marine Saline and Alkaline > Saline | place: Antarctica: Ace Lake...
CGGGTGAACTTCTTGGTGGGACTTATTCTCTTCGGGGGATTGCTTTCTGTTCTGCCGCTTTTACAATTCTTGAAACAAGACGAAGGCGTGCTCCCACTCGCAATGCCATACCTCATGATTATCGGTTCGACCATCGTTCCGCTGATGCTCTTCCAAACCTTCAAGCAATTTGCCGAAGGGCTCTCCGACACGAAGGAAGCAATGAAGGTGATCATCGTTTCGAACCTCATCAACGTCCTACTTAATTACCTCCTCATTTACGGGAAGTTCGGTTTCCCTGAAATGGGACTTAACGGAGCTGGATGGGCCACGCTGATCGCGAGAGTTCTAATGGTCTTCTGGATGGGTTGGTATGTTTTGAAAAGCAAAAAATTTAGAGCCAACGGAATCCGACTGGCTGGCTTCACCTTTCGAAAAAAGATAGCCCGAAAGCTAATCCAGCTTGGCGTACCTATGGGCTTGCAATACATCTTCGAAGTCAGTGCTTTTGCCCTTGCGGCAATCTTCGCGGGAATGATCAGCGCTACTGCTTTGGCGGCTCACCAAGTCGCCATCAACATCGCTAGTGTAAGCTATATGGCAGTAACGGGTCTCGGAGCTGCTGCTACGGTGCGCATTGGCAACCAGGCGGGAATGGGCGATTCGCTAAACCTCAGAAGAGCGGGAACGACTATTTTCAAAATGGGTGCATACTTCATGCTTGTTGCAGGAATCCTAATTTTCATCTTTCGCAATGAGCTGGCTGGATTCTATTCTGAGGATCCTGCGGTGCTCGCCCTCGCCTCGAAAATGCTGATCGTGGCTGTAGTATTTCAGCTCTCTGACGGCATTCAATCCGTGGCACTCGGCGCACTGCGCGGCCTTACAGATGTGAAGGTACCCACTTGGATTACTTTCGGTGTCTATTGGTTGCTCGTGCTGCCTGCGGCCTACTTCCTTTCCCTTCATACCCCATTAGGCGCCATGGGTATTTGGTACGCCTTGGCAGGTGGACTGACCCTTTCGGCCATCCTACTTTCCGTTCGTTTTCGAACGTTGCTCAATCGCCTGGCAGCGAAATTGGAAAAAACACGTCCTTAGTGTAACGATTCTGATTTCCTGGCACTCTTACTTTGGTTAAAGTCTATTCGTGTAATAGATTGGCTGAGCTAGAGAGTTCATTAGCAAGGCACACGTAGTTTGAAAATTGAGGAGTTGACTTGAGTCAATGACTGTTTTTTAAAACAAGTGAAACGAAGATAATGGACTACATAGACAGACAATAGGTGCCATCAGAAGCAACCCTCTAGATCCTGAATGAAACGCAGCTCATAAAGGCTTGCCTCAAAGGCAAAAAGAAAGCCCAGCGGGCAATCTACGATACCCATAAGGGTGTGATGTTCGCCTTGTGCCTGCGATATTCCTCTTCTCGCGAAGAGGCCGAGGATATTCTCCAAGAAGGATTTCTGAAAGTGTACCGCGATTTGAACCAGTATAAACCCGATGCTCCTCTGGGTGCTTGGATTCGAAAAGTTATGGTCAATACTGCACTAGAACACATTCGCAAGAAATCCCGTCGACCGCAGAGTCACGGACAAGAAGTGATGGCGTGGGACTCGGTAACGCATACCAATCCCTCTACCGAAATGAATGCAAAAGACCTTACGGCAGTGATTCAAAGCCTGCCTGAAGACTTTCGGTTGGTGTTCAACTTGGTGGCATTGGAAGGATACGCTCACCGAGAAGTAGCTGAGAAGCTGCAGATCAGTGAGAGCAATAGCAAGGTGAGGCTTACCAGAGCCAGAGCCATGCTGAAAGAAAAAATAGCCTTGATTTTTGAAATTGACAGGTGATGGAAGAAAATAATTTAGACAAATACTTTCAAGAACAGCTAGCCGGTCATTCGGAGGAGCCGCCACCCGCAGTATGGGAAGGCATCGCCTCGCAAACGCCCGCGGGTGGATTGGTTTGGAACAAGCGTTACCTCCTTTTGCTATTGCTGTTTATTTCGATTGGTGGAGCGGCCTTTTTAGGTTATCGACTCTATGAGATGGATTCTCGGGTGGCAGAACTCGAGGAGAAAATCAAAACGGAGAACAGAGAATCAGTTTCCGAAACTGCGGAGCGATCTACCGAAATCGCTGACCAAAACTCTCTAGGCATTTCGGAAACGAAAGAAGGAGATACTGTGATCAGCTCAGCGGACGAAAATCAAGAAAGCGATCGAATTCTAAGTGAATCTCTGCAACGGGAAGATTTCGTTGAGACTTCGAGTTCTGCAACAATAGATAATCTAGCTTCAACGATTGAGTCACCAAGCGCTGCAATTAATTCCGATTCTAAAAAGGGAAAAGACGCGAAGGTTGGTTTGGCTTTAACGCCAAATCTAAAATCGGAATTTGGAAAAACTGAAACTAGCCCGAAAGCCAACTCTTCAGAGTTAAGTGAGAAGCATGAAGCTCGATCAAATTACCAAGGCAATTTCACTGCGGGGCCATCGGTTCCAACTGAAAACTCATCATTGGTCTTTAACCCGATATTGCTTTCGAGCATCACCCCATACTCAATGGTGAATCCTGAATTCATGGGCACAGAAAGGGAGGTAGATTACTTCAATGAACCAAGGAATGACTGGTTCCTCTTCGTCTACGGAATGGCCAATTATACCCACCGTCGCATCGTGGTTCAAGCCGAGGGAAGCGAAGCAATACCGAATCAACTCGATCAGGCCGAAAATGGGCTTATCACTCCTGGCGCAGGTTTGCAGCTAAGCCGCGAGTTGGGCAAGTCCTTTCGTTTGAGCGTCGGCGTGGAATACAACCAATGGATTCAAGAGGGGAATTATACCGCAACGGTTCTCTTCGGAGATGTCGAATTTCTCATCAATACTGCCACTGCATCAAACGAGTTTAATTTCGAAGGAAATATTGAAAGTTCATTTGGCAACAACTTTTACAACTCAAGCTCAAGTGACAATCCATTCAATACAGGTTTTGAGCTGCTTTCGCCTGAAACAGAACCTTTGGAAATCAACATTCGAACGAGACAACAGATCAATTACCTCTCTATTCCGATCAGTTTAGAATATGTCTACAATGCCTATCCTTTCACTTTTACAGCAGGCGGTGGACTATCAATCAACCATATAATTGGATCGAGTTTTGAATACGAGCTAGACGATGATGCTCCCGATCTGGCAATAAGTCCGATGGATAAAGTCGACGGCACCTACTTGGCTTTTCAAGCTGGAGTGGCTGTGGAATACGGTATTTCTGAAAGAATGTCACTTCGACTCAACCCGAGCTACCGAGGTTGGATGAATCCCGTTTTCGAAAATGAGCAGTTTAAGACGTTGCCATTTGGAGTAGCAATAAGAGCTGGTGTGGTATATCGAATCGGGAAATAGTAACCTCAGTCCTTCCAGTCTTTAACCTTGGGGTGAATCAGGATTGCTCGTCCGAGAATTCCAACACAGTCTAAGTCGCCATGGCCAGGTAAGACTATTTCTTAATTATCGTTTTAGATACTTTTTCGTTTTGCCAATAAAAGGCAATATGGTAAACACCAGCAGACCAGTCGCCCAAAATCAAAGTATAATCTGAAGGGATACTCGAAAGACTCTCAAGGAGCACTCCCGACTCATTGTACACTTCAATTCTATCGGGTTCCGGTACTTTATCAGAAAAAACGATCTTCACATGATCATCCGCAGGATTTGGACTTAGCCTTATCCCATTCGAATACTGACTATCCCGGACTTGGCTCACGTTCACTTCCTGAACTGAATTATTTGCCGATAGTATCCACAAAGAAGGGTCAAACTGCACTTGCTCTGCTACAAACGGCAGGTCTATCTCGAACGTTTGTCCACTGAAATTGTGGTCAAGTCTTATGATACTGTCTTGGCCTTGTCCAGACACGTAAATAGGCAAAGGCATCTCAAAGAAATCAACCGAACTGTGAGATGTAGATTGTTCGATTTGTAGATTCAATGAGTTATTTGAAAAATGCCATTCAACGTCATAGCTCGGATAGCCTTGACCATAAAACCAATCTTCGAAATACTCAGTCAAATCCTGACCACTTTGCGATTCTAGATGAGCTTTTAAGTCAGCAGTATGCGCGTAGGAATAAGCGAGATCAGGATCATCGAGATAGTTCCTAGTGGCTTGGAAAAAATCGTCATCACCCAATTTCCATCGAAGCATGTGGAGCAAATATGCTCCTTTGCTATAACTGAGACGGCCACTAAAAATTCTACCAACACTGGTAGTATCATCTACCCACACCGAGCCATCAGGCTGACTAACAATGTTATTGATTTGGCTCAATTTCCAATCGTACCACTCAAATGAGGTCCCCAAAAATTCGGATGTCAATCCAGTTAGATAGGTCGCAAATCCCTCATTGAGCCAAATATCCTCCCAAGAACCACAGGTCACCTTATTTCCAAACCATTGATGAGCTAGTTCGTGAGCTTGAAGGCCATAAGAAAAGCTTCCCATAAAACTCATCGTCTGATGCTCCATACCGCCACCCCAACCAAACTGGGCATGTCCGTATTTTTCATCGGCAAATGGATAAATCTCAAACAACTCATTGAAAAGCTCCATTTGTTCTATTGTGGACTCCAGTTGATCCTCTGCTTGTGATAAATCTTCTGGAAAAACATAATTCAGCACTTCAATGGCTCCATTATCAATCTCCACGAAATCAGAAAAGACATCATAATTGGTAACAGCAATGGCCACCAAATAGGCTGTAATGGGATAGCGATGTTTCCAATGATAAACCATCAGATCACCCTCTGGTAATTCACTGATTAGTTTTCCATTTGAGCCAACACGATAGGCGTCAGGTGTTTTGACGATGATATCAACCGAATCAATTTTATCCGTTAGGTCCTGTTTACAAGGCCACCAAACCTTTGCACCATAAGGTTCCGACAGGGTCCACAAAATCGGAATACCGTTGTGCGTGCCCTGCATAAAAGAGCCGAATCCTGTAGAATTTGGAGCTCCTTCGTATTTCACAGAGATGCTATCGAGCTGACCGTTAGGGATGATTCCTGGCAGGTTGATTTTCAAGTTGTCATCCGCCTGTTGCGCGTTGAGGACCTCTGAGCCATAGCGAACTTCGACGATAGTCATGTTGTCGGAAAAATCGAAGTTGATCTGCTGAAATTCATCTTCGGTAGGTACAAAATAGGAAGTGATTTCTCCAGAGATGTAATTCTCAGCTGGGTTAACGGTCCACTCCATACGGTGGTATTTCAAATCGTAATTCTGGGTAGCTTCATTTGTCTTGAAATTCAACAGTTGATCTTTGCCCTGTTTCTCCATCTCCACAATGTGAGATAAATCCTTGCAAAAGGTGTTGACATCATGTTGAGCGGCAATTGATAAGGAACCAATCGTGTAAAGTGCAGCCAATAAACAGCGCATAGATCTAGGCTTTAATTAATAAGTTGAATTGAAAAGCAATCCAATCGAAATAGTTGGTAGCAGTGGGCAATGTAGTGCTAATTGAAATGATCTGCTGCTCCTGCTATTAGATTATCTGTGTAAAGCGTGCAGATAGATAAAATATCTGTCCACAAAGAAATGGCTTGGCGCATGGCTGAATAGTTGTCTTTCCTGAGATCAACAAGAATCCGAAAAGGGTTTCTCTGTGAAGCTCTCTGAGTTAAAAACAATGTGACCAAGAACGATTTTGTAACCAAACACCAACTTTCGGCACTCTTCTTTCAAACAATTAAACCGAACGACATGAAAAGAAATCTTGTTTTATTACTCATCCCATTTTTGGCCATTTCTTGCAATTCTGACGACAATGATTCAGGCCCATCAACCACGCCAACAGCGAAGAATACCATCGCACTCAATGATCTTCAAGACGGACAGATAAACCGTTACCTCCGCTACATGGCCAATTGTGCTGACCCTGAAGGAAGCTTCACTTACACTGGTGACACACTTGTAGTGGAAATGCGACAAACCGTTGAAGGTCTTGTGTTTTTTGAAGAATTTACCGAAGGATCTACTGAGCTGAGTGAACTAGTACCTTCAGAAACAAGAGTTATTTCAAAGGACGGATACATCTTAATTCCCGAAAGACAATTCTCCCAACTCTTCTTTTTCTACGGAAACGATACCATTCATCTCACCAAGCCCGAGGATCTCAACCTTAATCAAGGTACCTGCTTCCTCGAGTACGAAAACGGAGAAGCGTTTATTGGAGAGGAAATCGGTTTCTTACCGATTTTTGACTACCACGATATCCGCTACCAAAACAACCGAATTGTTTCTTGTGTGCCGCCGCTTATGAGTTTAGACGCCTATTTGATTTACGACGAAAGTCAGCTCAAGATGAGTCATACCCTGCGAGATACTGGAGCTTCATTCTCCATTGAAGGCTATACCTTACTTCGCTAATAATCAATCATTAAATTAGCCTCACCTAAAACGACTATCATGTATCCAAACAACCAACTGACTCGCACTCTTTTAATATTCTTTTTTGCCTTCAGCACCATTTTAAGTCTGGGGCAAAGCATCGATGAACTGGAAATCATACCCGCAGACCCTATTAACACTGAGGATGTGGTGTCTGTGGTCGCCACCGCTTGGCATCCCAGTTCAGGTTGTCCGATAGACAACACCGAGTTTTTCTTTAGTCAAGACACTATAACAGTAATTGTCCAGCACGATCTGGGTTTATTTGCAGCAATTTGCGACTCAAAAGATACGACCGCAATGGGGAGCTTTGCGCCGGGGACGTATCAGGTTGAGTACATTATGATCTCTGGGATCTTCGGCACGATTGCCATTGCCGACACGGCATATAGTGAGTTCACGGTTGAAGGAGTTAACTCAATCGGCGCACCAATCGAAAAATCAATTCTCAACCTTTACCCAAATCCCAGCAATGGGAATCTATTTATCGAGACCGATTGGCGCGGCCAAGTTGCGGTCTATGATATCATGGGAAAGGAACTGGAGAATTTTAGGATTGACAGAAGTCCATTCAGCTTTTCCACTGAAGACTTTTCTCCTGGTGTCTATTTTTTGGTGCCTTTCGGCGAAAGACCTTTTGATGGTGGGAGGTTTGTGGTTCGGTGATTAGGGAGCTCCTTCGTCGGTCTCACTGGAACCACTAGATCCCAGCAATCGATAAATCTCTTCCTGGATATTCGTGCGGATATCCATCCTTGCCAACTTCTTGTTTTCGGCACTTGGATAAACGCGGTTGGACAGAAAAACATAGACAATATCTTCCACGGGATCGGCCCAAGCAATGGTGCCCGTGAAGCCAGAATGACCGAAAGACTCGAAGCTTACACATTTACAAGTCGGGCCAGGGCCGTCGGGAATGACGGGTTTGTCAAACCCCGCTCCTCTTCTCTCTTCGTCTAGCTCGGAGTCGCAAAACTGGCAACGGGTGTATTCCTCCACGACCGCTTGACTCAAGAAGCGCTCACCGCCATACGTTCCTTTATTGATCAGCATCTGCATGATGGCCGCCAAGTCTTCCGCATTGCTGAAAACTCCTGCGTGCCCGCCAATTCCTCCTTGCATAGCAGCTCCTGGATCGTGCACGTATCCATGAACGAGCTGGCCTCGGAAATAGGTGTCGTACTCAGTCGGTACTATCCTGTCTTTCGGGAAACGATCTAAGGGCAAATAACCCATCGTTTGCAATCCCATTGGTTCGTAAAAATTGGCAGCAGCAAAACTATCGATGCGCAGTCCCCCTTGTCGCTTTACGATTTCGCGCATGAAGTAGTAACCGAGGTCGCTGTATTTGTAATCTCTATTTGGGCGAAGCGGAGTATCCAAAATTCGAAAGAGCAAAGAGTCGCTCACGACTTGATTGATGTACATCTTGTAAGCTACTTTTCTCGAGTAGAGATCCGATTCTGTCTTCGAGTACACATCCCATTTGGGCTGGCCGTTGTTCATCGTTTCTACGTAAAACGGCACCCAAGCTTTTAGGCCCGCCACGTGTGCTAGCATCCGTCGAGGCTGCATGGAAAAGTACGGACTGTTTGATCTAATTTCGGGAAAGTAATTGGCCAGTGGTGCGTCCAGATCAAACTTCCCTAGATCGTCTAGCTTCATCAAGCTCAGCGTGGAAGCCACAACTTTGGTAATGGAAGCAAGATCGTACAAGTCAGAACTTCTTACGGGTGTTTGATCATCGTAAGTGTGAAAACCGTAATTCTCATTGAAGATGATTTTTCCCTTTTTGGCAATAATAATTTGGGCTCCTGGATAGGCGCGCTTTTGGATGCCATCCATGGCAATGGAATCAATCTTGGCGAAAGCCTCAGGAGTTAATCCAAACTCCATCGGCGAAGAATGGTGGAGTCGAGTAGCCTCGGCGAGTTCGATTCCCTCGTTGGCTTTGAAATAATCTCCCACCGAAACAGGAAGTTTTCCAGTAACGGGGATCGCTCCCATAATGGCTGCTGCGGCGGCTCGATTGAGGTGAGCATCGTCTTGGTACCCTACAAGTATGGCTCGGTAGCGATCTGGATGCTTCAGCTTAGCCAGAGCATATGGATTGCCCATAAAAACCAAGACCACCTCTCGCTCGGCGGCGATGGTCTCAATCAGGTCTACCGCATTGGCAGAGAGCCCAAAGTTCTTGGACGGTGAATTAGACGTTCCCTCGATGTTGATGATGATGGTATTGCTTTTCAATACAGCATCGCGAACGCGTAAAGCTTCAACAGGCTTGGGAGAAGTCACTGTTTCGACCGATTTGAAATCGGTGTACTTGGCCAGTCGATTCTTGAATATTTTGCCGTCGCCACCGATAGTCAAGACTGAAATGGTGCGCGTGTCCAAATCACCAAGTGGAAGTATCCCATTCTTGTTTTGAACCAAAGTAATGGCGGCTTCGCTCAATTTCTGTTTGAGGAAATCGGCTTCAGGCGTATCCAAATCATTAAAGACATTCGAGTCATTGACCAATGCATTGCGGTGAAGTCCCACCCATTCTTTTGCCTTCAAAATCTTCGTGACACTGCGGTTTAAATCTGCCTCTGAGTATGAACCATCGGCGATGGCATCACGGATTTTCTCAAGTGCTTTTGGAACATCTTCGGCAAAAAGCAGAACATCATTTCCAGCTTTAGCAGCGAGTAGATCCACCTCACCTGGCTTATAAAATTTTGAAACGCCTTTCATGTTGAGGGCATCCGTGAAGATCAATCCCCCAAAACCCATTTCTTCCTGGAGCAGTCCCGTCACCACATTTGGCGAAAGCGTACTGGCCCGATTGGGCGTAGAATCCAAAGCGGGAATCGACAAATGGGCGATCATAATGGAACCGAGTCCCTCTTCAAACATTTTGGAATAGGGATAAAGTTCCACGCTTCTCAGTCGATTGATGTCGTGCTTGATCACGGGAAGGTTGTAATGCGAGTCGGTATCGGTATCCCCGTGCCCGGGAAAGTGTTTGGCATTGGCCAAAACACCGTTGTCTTGCATTCCATGCATGTAGGCCAATCCCTTACGCTCTACGTTTTCTTTGTCTTCGCCAAAAGAGCGGTTATTGATCACTGGATTGCTTGGGTTGTTATTCACATCCACTACGGGTGCAAAATTGACGTGTATGCCAATTCGTCTGCTCTGTCGGGCAATTTCTTTTCCCATGGCATAAATCAACGAGTCGTTTTGAATCGCTCCAAGCGTCATTTGTCGTGGGAAGCTCAGCGTGCTATCGAGCCGCATCCCAAGTCCCCATTCGGCATCCATCCCAATAAGCAGTGGAATTTTAGACGCACCTTGAAGTCGGTTGTACATTTTCACTTCGCGAACGGGGCCTCCTTGAAAAAAGATTAAGCCTCCGATTTTGTACCTTTCAACCAATTCGAGAAGGGCTGCCTCGTGCTTGGCATCGCGATTGCTATAAGCAGCCACCATGAAGAGTTGCCCGATTTTTTCTTCGACGGTAAGTGAAGCCAAAACGCTATCGGCCCAGGGAGTTTCAGCCTTATCAAAGATGGGTTGGGCTTTCGCCGAAAAGGCAAACACGGTTAAAAAGAAGAAAAAGAGGAGCTTTAGGGCAATTCGCATTAATGGAAATTTGTTAGAGGAATATTGAATGAACGTATTAAATCAATTGAACATAAAAAATCGCGGTGTCGGTTCGAGTGATTCGCCCAAAGCGGATCGTATCGAGAACAGCCTTGCACAAGAAAATTCTTATTCTCGATACAAATTTTCCTTTTTTCAATCGGAAAATTCACTCGAATTGACAGAATATTTTCTTCAAACAAAACAGGACTAAAGTAGTATGCTTGTCAACCATCGCCGAAGAAAGGCAGTAATTTTATTCACATCACTTTGCCATTGGTAAACGTAGAACGAGATTTGAAATTGGATAGTGTAAAAACCCTTGATCGATGAGACCACCAAGATTACCCTCTGTGTTTAAATTAACGGATCACAACCGTTACAAGAGCTTTACTTATGAGCCCCGCACCTTCGACGAACGCAAAGAACGTTTGGCCAAACAAAAGAAGGCAATAGAGAAGGAACTGGCACTGGAACAGAAGCTTGGGAAGAATTATGAAGAGCACCTTCGAGAGCGGATCAGCGAATCTTGGTCTCGCAAAGAAACTAGGCGCGTACAACGTAACTCAGGCTTGAGACTTTTGCTAATTTTGACGGCCCTTATAGCTGTTGTTTATTACTTCTTAGGTTAAAACGTCTCACTGCGCTAATGCCAGATATTATTCACCTTCTTCCAGATGCCGTTGCCAATCAAATTGCAGCCGGTGAAGTAGTTCAACGGCCTGCCTCGGCGGTGAAAGAACTGCTGGAAAATGCGGTGGACGCTGGCGCGGAAAACATTCAACTCATCGTTAAGGATGCGGGAAAAACCTTAATCCAAGTGATTGACGATGGCTGCGGCATGAGCGAAACCGATGCTCGCATGAGCTTGGAGCGCCACGCCACTTCCAAAATCAGAAAGGCAGAAGAGCTGTGGCAAATTCGCACCAAAGGCTTTCGCGGAGAAGCGTTGGCCTCGATTGCCGCGATTTCTCACATGGAAATGAAATCCCGTTTACGCGAAAGCGAAATCGGCACTAAAATATCGATTGCTGGAAGCGCAGTAGAAAACCAAGAGCCTTGCGCTGCGGCCCACGGAACGTCAATTTCAGTAAAGAATCTATTCTACAACACGCCTGCACGGAGAAATTTCCTCAAGTCGGACGCAGTGGAAATGCGCCACATCGTAGAGGAATTTGAGCGGGTAGCCTTAGCTCATCCCGACATTGGCTTTTCGCTTCACCACAATGACAATGAGCTTTTCAACCTGAAGTCATCGGCTTTAAGGCAAAGGATCGTGAATGTATTCGGCTCGAAATTCAACGAGCGTCTGGTGCCTGTAAAAGAAGACACGGTGATCGTGGGCTTGCAAGGTTTCATTGGGAAACCCGAATACGCCAAGAAAACCCGCGGGGAACAATACTTCTTTGTGAATGATCGCTTCATCAAGAATAGCTACCTCAATCATGCCGTAAGCAGAGCGTTTGATGACTTGATCGGAAGGGAATCCTACCCATCCTACTTTCTTTATCTGAAAGTTGACCCATCGAGCATTGATGTCAACATTCACCCAACGAAAACAGAAATCAAATTTACCGAAGAGCGCTCCATCTATGCTATCGTGCACAGCTCAGTGAGGAATAGTTTGGGGAAATACAATATCGCTCCAAGTCTGGACTTTGACCAGGAGGCTATTCTCAATATTCGGCCGCTTCCGCAAAATGTGGGAGTAGCCCCTCCAGAACCAAAAGACTTCGATTTCAACCCTTTTGAGACGAAGGCTCCACAACCAGCAAATAGTGGTGGATTCAATTCTGGCAGATCAGGTGGCTTCAGCCAAAATTGGAAAGAACTATACAGCATAACGGAAAGAAGAGACGGAGAAGAACAAATACCCCTTTTTGAGCGCGAACAAGAAGAGCACCACAGCAAACCTGATATTTCGGTAACGGATCGCGAACGACCCATTTTTCAATTGCACAGGCGGTACATTCTGACCCAAATTAAATCGGGCTTTATCATCATCGATCAGCAGCGGGCTCATGAGCGCGTATTGTTTGAGGAAATCAAGCAAGGATTAGAGCGCGGCAGCGGTTTCAGCCAGCAACAATTGTTTCCACAGCGTGTTGAACTCGATGTAAAGGACTTGCAATTGCTGGAAGACTTGAAAGATGACCTGTTTAAGCTCGGATTTGACATTTCGACTTTCGACAATGAAAGTGCGGTAGTAAATGGAATTCCAGCGGAGGCAAAAGGCCTCGACATAGAAGGCTTGATTCAGGACTTTTTGGAGCAATACAAGAGCTCAGTAGGTCAATTTGAAAATGATCACCACGACCAGATAGCAGCGGGAATGGCCAGAAGTTTAAAAATAAGAGAAGGGAAAAAATTGGAGAACACAGAAATGCTCGATTTGGTAGATCGCTTGTTTGCTTGCGATCTACCGCAAATGACCCCTTCGGGAAAATCGGTTATTCTCAACTTTACATTGGATGAAATTCAAAGAAAATTTAAGTCTTAGATGAGAGGTTTTCAAAGCAGTAGCGCATTTGGCAATATGCCCGAAGTGGTCAAAAATCTCTTGATCATCAATGGCTTATTCTTTTTGGCTACCGTCGCAATGGAAGCTCAGTCGGTTGATCTTAGTCGCATGCTAGGAGCCTTTTATTGGGAGTCAGAGCATTTTAGAGTGTGGCAGATTGTTACGCACATGTTCATGCATGGCGGCTTCATGCATATTTTCTTCAATATGTTCGCTTTGTGGATGTTTGGTTCGGCTATCGAAAAAATATGGGGAGCTAAAAAATTCTTGACTTATTACTTAATCACAGGTTTTGGAGCTTTTATTTTGCATTATGCCATTGTGGCTTTTCAAGTGCAGCAGCTCATGCCAGATGTAAGTCCAGAGATGCTGCAGGATATCAAAGTCAATGGTTTGGATATTCTCATGCGCAATCAAAATTATACCAACCCAACTTTCGCTAAGTTGAACTTGCTCTACAACATTCCTGTAGTAGGCGCTTCGGGTGCCGTCTTCGGAATTCTTTTGGCATTTGGGATGATGTTTCCCGATACTCGGCTCATGCTGCTCTTTTTTCCCGTTCCTATCAAAGCAAAGTACTTTGTGATCGGGTATGGTGCCATCGAGCTCTTCTCGGGTATAGCCAATCGCCCAGGCGATAATGTAGCGCACTTTGCACACTTGGGCGGTATGCTATTTGGCTTCATTTTAATAAAGTATTGGAATATGAACAAAGGAAACTCCTCATACGGAAACTAACATGGCCTCGATTCTCGACGACTTAAAACGCAGCTACCACAGTGGCAACATGGTTACCCGACTGATATTTTTCAATGTCGCCGTGTTTGTCCTATTGAGTTTGATTCGCGTATTTGGCTTCTTTTACAAGAGCGATTTTCTTGGAACCATAATTCCGTGGATCGCAGGAAGCTCGAGTTGGGAAACCATGCTCTTTCGTCCCTGGACAATCGTCTCATACATGTTTGTGCACGAGGGGCTGATTCACCTTTTCTTCAATATGATCATGCTTTGGTTTTCTGGTCGTCTTTTTGGCGATCTCTTGGGTGATCGCAAATTGGTGGCAGTTTATTTCTACGGTGGAATCGCTGGTTTTCTTCTCTATTTCATCTCCTACAATGTCTTCCCCGTTTTCTCTGGCTCTGAAAGCACGATCATCGGAGCCTCCGCTTCGGTTATCGCAATTTTGGTAGCCATAGCCACTTACAACCCCGACATGGAAGTGCGGCTTGTGCTCATCGGAAATGTGAAAATCAAGTTCGTTGCGATTTTCTTCGTGGGCTTAGACATTCTTTTCCTCGATGGCGGAAATACAGGTGGTAGACTCGCTCACCTCGGTGGCGCCCTGCTTGGTTTTTCTTACGCCAGAAGTCTGAAACAAGGAAACGATTGGGCCGTCGGGTTTTACTCGTTCGTCAATTTCTTTGGCGATTTGGTAAAATCAAAACCAAAGATGAAAGTGGCTTCTTCAAAGGGCCAGTCCACTGGCTCAACAAAGAGTTCGACAACTCAGCGGAAGAAAAGCAAAGAACAAGTCTCGCAGCAAAAGAAGATTGATGAAATCCTAGACAAGATTTCCCAAAGCGGTTACGACAGCTTGACGAAAGCAGAAAAGGAGTTTCTGTTTAATGCAAGCAAGAAATAGTGATCAAGCGACTCAGGTCTTTTAGTAAATCCGCCATGTTGACCCTCAATTTAATTGTGGTCATCGGAATTGCTTTAGCCTATGCCGCAACTGAGATTAGCCCCGAAACATTCTCTTATCTGGCCTTTTTTGGAATTGCCTATGGCTTCTTCCTAATAGCCAATATCATCTTCATCGTGTTCTGGCTTTTGGTCAGAAAACGACTCGCCTTAATCTCAACCTTGGTTATCCTTTTGGGGTTCAATTACCTCTCTTCTTATTTTCAGGCCATTCCCGATCTGCGTTCAAAAAACCCACCATCGAGGTCGGTCAAGGTAGTTTCTCAAAATGTCAAGCTTTTTGGCTGGTACAACTGGGGAGAGAACATTGCTCAAAGAGACCAGATGTTAAGGAAATTGGAGAAAATGGAGGGAGATATTTTCTGTTTCCAAGAGTTCTTTCACAATTCGAGCCCAGGCATATTTGAAACCAAGGAACTCTTGAAATTGACCTTGGACGCTCCCTACCTTTACGACGAATATACTTCTACGGTCAGGAAAAACCAGCACTACGGAATAGCTACGTTTAGCAAATTTCCAATTGTGGGACAGGGGCAAATTCGCTTTAAGGGAGAAACGAACAACAACATGAGTATCTACACTGATGTGGTGGCTTATGGCGATACGATCAGAGTGTATAACGTTCACGCGGCGTCAATTCGCTTCAGCGACTCTCAATATGCCTTCATCAAGGAATTAAACGAAGAAAAAGAGGAAGCAAATGTTGAACTGGACGAAGCTTTGGGCATCGTGGAAAGATTGGCAGGAGCTTTTACAAGAAGAGCCAAACAGGTGAAACAGGTGAAGGCACACTCGATTGAAAGTCCTTTCCCTGTAGTGATCTGTGGCGATTTTAACGATACACCCGTCTCTTACAGCTATGCTACTATTTCTGATGGCTTGGTGGATACCTTTCGGGAAAGTGGAGGAATGGGAATCGGGAGCACCTATCTCGGGGCATTCCCTTCTTTTCGAATCGATTATATTTTCCATTCAAAGGACTTAGAGTCGGCGGAGTATACGCGATATGAAGAGGGCATTTCTGACCACAACGCGATTAGTTCTCTGGTTTGGACTCGAAAAGACTAGAGTCCGTCTATAAAGTCCGCTATCTTCCTTCCACTTGACCTCTAAACAGTCATTTACCAATGTCAACCCCTTGATTTATAGCTCTACATGCGCGTTGATATCGAACTTTCTAGTTCAGACTCTTGAGTGTATGGACAAACCCTATCATTCAATTCTTACTCGTCGTAGATCGAGCACATTCATGGGATTGGCATCCAAGCCAGACACGTTCTTCGAGACAAACCTCATCACCACATCGTAATACAGCGCTACAATCGGCGCTTGCGACATCATCACGCTATCCATCTCAGCGTAGAGTGAAGCCCGTTTTATTGGGTCGATTTCGCTGAGTGCTTTGCGGTACAAGTCATCAAATTCAGGACTATCAAAATGAGTGTAGTTCGGGCCATTCGGCGATTTATTTTCCGAATTGAATAAGGCCATGAAGTTCTCATCGTCGGGATAATCAGCAAGCCACGACTTGCGGAAGAATGGCAAATTTCCTTTTGAAGTACTCTCGCGGTGCACAGATGCGGGTAGCACGTCGACTTTGATTTTGATGCCAAATTCGCTCAACTGATGCTGGGCGTATTCGCAGAGATCGACATAGTCATTGGTCGTGCTCAAGGTTAACTCAGAAAGACCCTCTCCATTTGCGTATCCCGTGCGATTGAGGATGGCCCTGACCGAATCGGGACAATACGTATAACCAGCATTTTCATTGTAACCAGGCATCCCTTTTGGAATGAAGCCCCCGTGGGCAGGAGTGAAAACATTGTTTCGCAAGTAGCGAACCATGGCATCGCGATCGATGGCGTAATTTACCGCTCTACGTAAATCAGCATTGAGCCAAGGACTGCCTTCGTTTAGCGAGTCGCTGATTTGAAAACCGAAATAATCCGTCTTTAAGAATGGATGTCTCTGCAGGTAAAACTTGTCCGCGTAAATCGGATTGAGTTCACCATTCGACGATAAGAGTTCGTCCTTATAACTAGCGTGCAGTCCCGACATGAAATCGAAGTTCCCTTTGAGAAAATCGAGGTAGGCCGCGCTTTTATCGGGGATGAAAGAAACAGCAACAGCATCCAAGTATGGAAGCTTCTCTCCCGCTTCATCCACCTGAAAATAGATTTCGTTTTTGTGCAGCGCCAGTCGGGAATTCTCAATCCAAAAATGGAATTTGAACGGGCCTGTTCCTACTGGATTGCTGCGGAAATCGTCGCCATATTTCTCGATGGCTTCGTGTGGAATGACCGAACAATACTTCATTCCAAGCAAGCCCAAAAATGGTGGGAAAGGTCGGTTGAGGCGAATTTCCAGTATGGTGTCACCAATGGATTTGAAAGGTTCAACCTCGCTCACATTCCCAAAAACCCAGGCGCCAGGGGTCGACTTGACGGGATCCATCACTCGGTTGAAACTGTATACAAAATCGCTTGCCACTACCCTTCTGCCTTTGCCTTCAGGAAAAACCTCGCTATCGTGAAAGAACACATCGTCTCGCAAGAAGAATCGGTAAACCGTTCCGCTCGAGTCCACTTCCCACGAATGGGCGATAGCCGGCTGAACCATTAAAGCGTCGTCGATTTCTACCAACCCGTTGAAAAGAAGATTACAAGCCCAGATATTTTCGAGGTTTCGGCTAAAAGCTGGATCAAGGGAAGAAATCCCCGCTGACTCGTTGTAGCGGAAGATCATCTTGTCGGGATGGGTGTACTTGGCAGCGCAGCTGCAAAGAAACAAGACGCATATGAAGATGATCCTTCTCATGGATGCAAATTAAACAGCTTTTGCCATGTCGAATTTGAAATTCAATTTTCGTTTCCCACAGACTTATCTTCAACCAAGCAGATCCATTTTTTCTGAAAACCGAACTCCTTGGCCATTTCGACATCCACACCCATGTAGAGGTCAATTCGCCGTCGATATCGATGGTGCATCTTGTCCATAACCAGAAAAGTATCTCCTTCAAAACCTTCGACAAGCACACGGGCATTGCGCACCAAACCGCTGTCCAATAAATCGCGGGAAATAGCGATGGTTTTCATCCCCGGTTCGAGGGTATCTCCCCACGCAGCGATGTTGCCAGGAGTTCCAGGACGTGTCTGATATGGGAGACTGTTGTAAGCAGTGGCAGAAACTTTGAAACACTTTAAGCTCTCTTCGGGAGGCTTTTCGCTACAACCGAGGCAAACTAGAAAAACAAACGGAAGGACTTTCTTCATGTATTGATTACAAGAACTAAAAAAGAACGGGAAAGAAGGGGAAGAATTATCAGAACAGTCGGATTAGGATTCAGGACTTTTTCTTTTTCTTCTTAGACTTGGGTTCTGGCAGCTCTTCAATAGTAATTCGAACCAACTGGCTCAACCATTCCTTGCCCTCTAATTTCTCTTGGATCAAAAAGTCGGGTTTCGCTCCTTTGTTTGCCGGCGTTTCGGTGGGTTCACCAATAAATTCCCGTCCTGATTTGGTGGGTTCTATAAAAAGACGGTTGCCACAAATGCTACCGAATATCTTTCCATCGGAATAGATTCCGTATTTGCCAAAGCATCTTTTTGGCCAAGATTTCTCCCAAATCTTCCATGTGGTCTAGGATGTAGTCAGAGTAGTTTTGATCAGAAGAGAAAATAAGATGTTCGACTTAAAAGTAACCAAATGGACTTAGAGCTTCTCAGGCACTACCACTTTCACCGTCTCTTCTTTTTGAAACAAATCTCCTATTTTTTTTTGATTGATGAGAAGAGTGACCGCCTCAGTCAATTCTGCTTTCGTTCTCTCGATCAATGAAACGGCCGTTTCATTTTCTTGGGCACTAACCAACTTGAGTATTGAGACCTCTATTGTTTGGATGTCATCTTCGCTGAGATTACTCAAACTGTAAAGAATTTCTTCCATCTTGGCTTGATCCTCGCTCGTGCTTATCGCCATAAAGCTGAAAAGAAGTCCTTCTTGTTTTACCCAAGTTCTGGAACCGTAATAGACCTCTTCGCCAGACTCCTCCTTGAAGGCGACAATATGACCAATCTTATCGCCTACAGAAACGGCCTCCGATCCAATCACGGCTTCCTTGGCATAAGGACTGAGGCCCTCAAGGTATGTTTGGGCAGCATCAGTGGGGTTGACCTCGCTTTCCTCAAATGTCACACGCATGTATTCTTTGTTCTCCAAATTGACCCCGGCAATAAGGTTTCCCATAAAGCCACTTTCCCAATCTTCAGGGAAAACGAGTTTAAAACCAACAGTAGGATTAAGAAAAGTCTGCTCGACAAAAACACCGTTAGAAGGATCGCTTCCCGCTAATGCTCCGTCAAATTTCTCTAGAAAGTTCGTCGCCAAATAAGAATTCTCGCCTATTACTAGGTTGGGCACTAGCTTGTCAATCTTTGCTACTCGATCGTCGGTCATAGGATGACTCGCATATGCATTCTTCTCTTCGGCTTCGCCAGAAACAATCTCGCCGTATTCTCCAATCCGCGACAAGATGGATTTGAGTGCATCCGGATCATATCCAGCCTTTGCGGCAATCTCCACACCTTCTAGATCGGCTTCGGTTTCTTGTCTTCGATTGTATGACGCATGGGTCAATAGACCCAATTGCTGAAAAGGTGACTGCAATGCATTCCCAATACTTTCGTCAATCACTGCCCCGATGATCGCTCCTGGGATTTGAAGGATTCCAGGAATTATTCCTTTTCTATTGGACTTGATCACGTGGCGATTGTTCGCATGAATGATCTCATGCGCCATTATACAAGCCAGTTCATCTTCCGATTCAAGGAAAGGAAACATACCCGTAGTAATGTACAGGTGCCCTCCGGGAATGGAGAAAGCGTTGGGTTCAGGTGTTGCCAAAATAGTGTACTTGTACTCAAATAGTGGTTCATCCATCTGCGCTGTGAGCTTGTCTCCCACTGCTTTGATGTATGCCGTAAGTTCGGGATTGTCATAGATCCCTACCGACTTTTCGACTTGTTCGGAATACTGCTTTCCGAGAGCAATGTCTTTTTGGATATTCTGGGCCTGTGATGTCGCAGCGGCAAGAAGAAATATTGAAGCTAAAATCTGTTTTTTCATGCAAGCACAAAAATAGCTGATTATTTAGCAACTCAGAATCCGCGACGGATTTATCATCATCGATTGGCAGGTCTATTCTGCCAAATACTGATGTACTGCCCCGTCGCCATCTTGCGGGCTTGAGCTTTTGCCCTTTCGGCAATGGACCCCGTGTAAGATTCATCAATCGTCTCGAGCCATAGCTGAAGCCAGTGAGCGAAATGCTCCTGCTCAATCGTATGCCCCGAAGCATTATCTAAATCGATGTGTTTCTGCGATGGACTTCCTTTAAACTGCGAACCGCCAAGGAGCTTCATTTCCCAGAAATCGGTGAGTTTTGATAAATGAGCAGGCCACTCATCTTCGGCGATGTGTTTATTGAAAATCGGGCCAAGCAATTCGTCCTTTCTGATCTTGGCATAAAACGCATTCACGAGGTCAGCCAGATCTTCTTTAGTAGTAAGCATTTTCATGAGCAATTATTAAGAATTTTGAGCTACTTGCTGAACCCTCTCGGCTCTGTCGAGTTTGCTAAGGCTAAAACGAACAATGCTGGCTTCTTTCGCCAAGAGATCATGAGTCACGCCACCTTCTAAGCTTACGTTATCTCCTGCATGGAGATGGTGCAGTTCACCTTTGACTCCAAAGTCAATCTCACCTTTTAGGAGATGCACGATAATTGGGAATGGCATTGGGTTTGGACTTTTTCGGGCTTTGATTCTAAACCCACAAGGAAAGAGAAAATACTCATAACTGAATTGGGTTTAAGACATTCATTTACACTAAGAATAAGGAAGTTGTAATGTAGCAAACGAACAATGACTTAGGTCAACTTGAAACCTTTAGTTTCTGAATACAAAAAAGTAAACAGAAATTCCAATTCGCTGGAACGACACTATAATAATGACGTGGTTCACATGAGCACACGACAGACCATAAATCAGGTATTAAAATAGATTCGAGCTAAGCTTTTCTCAAATCTCAAAACCATCGTAACTTTGCGCCATGCTTCAATTTAAGAAGGTAGCTTTTTACACCTTGGGCTGTAAGCTCAATTTTTCGGAAACCAGCACTATTGCAAGGCAATTGCAAGATGCAGGATATGGACGAGTAGCGTTTGAAGACAATCCCGATGTGTTTGTGATCAACACTTGTTCCGTTACCGACAATGCCGACAAGAAGTGCCGCTCGGTGGTGAGAAAGGCGCTCAGAATAAACCCTGAGGCCGTAGTAATTGTGATCGGTTGCTACGCGCAATTGAAGCCAACCGAAATTGCCGAGATACCTGGAGTTAATCTGGTGCTCGGAGCGGAAGAAAAGTTCAACGTGGCTGAATACTTAGAGCGGGAAGACATTTCTGAAAAAGGCCAAACCGCCGCAAGAGCAATTAAGCACACCAAAGAGTTCGTCCCTGGATTTTCATCCAATGACCGCACGCGTACTTTCCTAAAAGTGCAGGATGGCTGCAATTACTTCTGCGCGTTCTGTACCATTCCCTTGGCTCGGGGAAGATCGAGAAGTGCGCCCATTGAGGAGACCTTGAAAGTAGCACAAGATGCAGCTGCGGCTGGTGCCAAAGAAGTGGTGCTCACGGGAGTGAACATCGGCGATTATGGCAACGGAACGGAAGAAAGTTTTCTAGACCTCATCAAAGAATTGGAAAAAATAGAGGGAATCGAGCGTTACCGAATTTCGAGCATTGAGCCCAATTTGCTCAATGACGAAATCATCGAATTCGTTGCAGCAAGCGAGAAATTTGTTCCTCATTTTCACATTCCGCTACAGTCGGGATCTGACCGAATACTACAGGCCATGCGCCGCCGCTACCGCAGTGATCTCTATCGCGAGAGAGTAGAAAAAATCAAAACATTGATGCCCGATGCTTGCATTGGTGTCGATGTAATAACTGGCTTCCCTGGCGAAACAGAAGAGGAGTTTCAAGTGACCTACGACTTCCTGAAAGACATGCCCGTAAGCTACCTTCACGCATTCACCTATTCAGAACGAGCGAATACTACCGCAGTTCGATTGGAAGAGGTAGTACCAAAAGACGTGCGTTACGAGCGAACCAAAATGCTCCGTGTCTTGAGCCACAAAAAGAAAAAAGCCTTTTATCAAGAACAGATAGGAACGACGAGAGAAGTTTTGGTTGAAGCCGAGGAAGAGTCGGGTTCAATGAATGGGTTTACCGAGAATTATGTCAAGGTGAAAATCCCATTCGACGAAAGTCTAATCAACACGATTCAAACTGTATCTCTGAGCGAAATTGATCGAGACGGATTGATGAAAGTGGAACTTATAAAAGAATCGATTCATGCTTAAGGAAATTCTAGAACAAGTAATCGAGATCAGTATTGAAACAGGCAAATTCCTGAAAGACGAACGCAAAAGCATCAAGACTTCTGAGATTGAGATGAAAAGCGGAAAGAACGACTTAGTCTCCCGCGCCGACAAAGAAGCCGAGCGACGTTTCGTAGATTATCTCCGTAAGGTATTGCCAGAGGCAGGCTACATAGCCGAAGAAGGAACAGGCGAACGAGCCGAGAAATACAATTGGATTATCGATCCGCTGGACGGAACGACCAATTACCTTTTTGGAATTCCTTGCTACTGCACGAGCGTGGCACTATGGAAGGAAGGCGAAATTCTAATCGGTGTCATCTACGATCCCGAACACGACGAGTGCTTCAGCGCTGCGAGAGGATTGGGCGCTTTCTTAAATGGAGAACCCATGAAAGTATCCGATCAAAAAGATATGCAGCTTTCATTGCTAGCGACGGGCTTCCCTTACGACAACAAAGGCCGTCAGATGGAGTACTTGAACATATTGGCAAAGATGAATTCCAACTCGCGTGGTATCCGCAGACTCGGAGCTGCTGCCGTAGACATGGCCTATGTGGCCTGCGGACGACTCGACGGCTTTTACGAATACGGACTCAGCGCATGGGATGTGGCAGCGGGAGCTTTGATCATTGAAGAAGCAGGTGGAAAAGTCTCTGATTTTTATGGAAAGGATGACTACCTGTTTGGTAGCACCTTAGTCTGCGACAATGGGTTAATTCACCAAGATATGGTGGATCTGGTAAAAGAATGGTAGGGTCATCTTCTTCCCCCTTGATTCAGACACCAAGTCTCCTCGCCCTCAAACTACTCAACCACAATCCAAAATAAGTAATGGCTCCGTTGATTAGGAGAATTTCAAACCCGATTTCGTAGCCATTGAAAAGATCGGCGGAGTAGTAATCAAGGACGAAGGATAAGATGGGAGAAGCCACTGCGATATAAGGCACTTCCTTATCCCGAACGGGGAGTTTGGTGAATAATCCAAATGCATAGAGCCCAAGAAGAGGTCCATAAGTGTACCCCGCTGCCGTAAAGAGCTGGGCGATCACCGAGTCGTTGTTGATCACACGGAAGATGAGAATAACCCCGATGAGAACCAGTGACATCACAATGTGAACACGTTGTCTTTTTCGCTTAGCGGTTTTCTCATCGAGTTTATCCACTTCCAGAATGTCGAGAGAATAAGAAGTGGTAAGCGCAGTCAAAGCAGAATCGGCGCTGGAATAAGCTGCGGCTATCAGTCCAAGCACGAAGAGAATCCCAACGGCTGGACCGAGGTATCCTTCCACTGCAAGCAAGGGGTAGAGTTGATCGGTTTGCTCTGGAATGGCCAGTCCGTTTTCGTGACTATAAATGAAGAGCAAGGCTCCGAGGGTGAGAAAAACCAAATTGACCGCAACGAGCACTATGCTAAAAGAGATCATATTCTTTTGGGCGTCGCGAAGATTACGGCAACTCAAGTTCTTCTGCATCATGTCCTGATCGAGACCCGTCATGGTGATGGTGATGAACATTCCAGCTAGGAATCTCTTCACGAAATGTCGTGAGTCATTGATGTCGTCAAAAAAGAAGATGCGGCTGTATTCGCTATCTCTTACTTTCTCTACCAAACCTGCCGCATCCAATCCCAAAGAACTCGAAATAGAATAGACGCTTATTCCAACTGCGAGGAGCATAAATGCTGTCTGCAAAGTATCCGTCCAAATAATGGTCTTGATGCCACCTCTGAATGTATAGAGCCAAATGAGAAATACGGTAATAAAGACCGTCACGGCGAATGGCACTTCCATACCAATTCGGTCAAAAACGGCCAATTGCAAAACCATTGCCACGAGGTAAAGCCGAAATGCTGCCCCAATAATTCGCGAAAGCAAGAAATATGAGGCCCCCGTTTTATAGGAATATCTACCAAAGCGATCGCGCAGGTAGGTATAGATACTCGTGAGCTGGAGCCGGTAATAAAGCGGAAGAAGGACAAAGGCAATCACGAAATATCCGGGCACGTAGCCCAAGACCATCTGCATGTAAGAAAACTGGGAATCCCCTACCCAACCAGGGACAGAGATGAAAGTCACTCCACTCAAGGAAGCTCCAATCATACCGAAAGCCACTACATACCATGGCGAGTCTCGGTTTCCCACAAAGAAACCGTCGTTATCCGCCTTCTTGCCAGTAATTCTGGCAATAAGAATGAGTACGAGAAAATAACCCGCTATGAGTAGAATGATACTGGTTGGCGACATGTGGTCAAATAACGCCAAAAGATCATTTCACGTTTCGTGAAATCAGCAGAGTTTCAAGACTTGGGTTGTTGATTTACTGAATTAAGAGCTTAGAGGTAGCAAGCTGCTGGTCTTCGCCGCGTATGCTCAACAGGTAAAGTCCATTGCTTAGAACAGGCATTGACTGAAGTCTAGCCCTGCCATCGTATGCGCTAAGGAGGCGGTTCATCACACGCTTTCCAGTGATATCGTACACTTCTAATGTGACCTGTGCGCCAAATTCTTCGGGAACAATAAGATTGAGCATTTCGCCATCCATCCACGGATTGGGATAGATTTTCAAATCATTCTTTCCAAATGCTAAATCTCTAGTGCTAGTAATACCTTGCAATTCCTGTAAAGCCAATTCAAAATCGGGTATACCGTAACCGAGGCTATCATTTGGATTTAGGTAGAGATGAGCACTTTGTTCGATCGCTTCAAATACTTCTTGCGCCGTGGCTTCTGGAACCGCTTGCCAAAGGCTAGCTGACATTCCTGCAATAACAGGTGAAGAAAAAGAAGTCCCATTGGCAGTCCTTATTCCATCACCGAGATTGGCCATAACAGTCGCTTGGCCTTGAGCTACAATATTGGGCTTCACAGCACCATCAGCGCGAGGACCTCTAGAACTGAAAGAGGCTATTGTTTCATCTGGTCGCACTGCTCCAACTGCCAAAACATTATCCCCGTCGGCAGGGGCGCTGATGTAATACCAAGGTGAATTTCCTGAATTTCCCGCCGAAGTAACAATGAGCATTCCCTTGCTAGCGGCAATATTAGAAGCTCGCGTGATTATAGTAGAGTTACCATCGAGTTCTTCATAGGAGTGATTTTCGTTTTCCAAATCAAAAAGCGTGTAACCAAGACTCGTATTGATCACATCTATTCCCACACTATCGGCATATTCAGCTGCAACTGCCCAATTGGCTTCCTCTATTCTTCGCTCTACGTCAACGTCTTCGGTGATGCAAAGCAAGTACGAAGCGTCTGGTGCTGTTCCAATCAAGCTGTCCTCGAGAAAGCCCGCCATGGTGGACAAAACGTAAGATCCGTGGGTGCTTCTTTGATAAACATCGTCATTTCCATCAACGAAATTTTTCGTGCCTAATACTCGATCGCTGTTCAAGAGATTCTGGAGTGATAAATCTTGGAGTGCGAATGAAAACCCACCATCAAAAACACCAATCCAAACTCCCTCTCCAGCATAGCCAGCTTCGTGCAATGGAATTCCATTGATCATGTTGATTTGATTGAAGGAAGGGCCGTAGGAATAATTGTTTTTAGGAACTGAGATGAGCTCGTCCGTCGGAAATTCAATGGACTGATCATCTTTTATGACCTGACTGATTTGGGTGCCAATCACTTCGTCTAAGTCAAGAATCAAATCAATCACTTCAGGATCTTCGGTCTCAATGAGAATGGCATTGAACCATTTCAAGGAATAAATAACTTCCAAATCTCCTAGGTCTCTTACTTCATTTATATACTCGGGATTTACGGGAAGGTCTTCTTCTGTAATCAGTATACTTTGATTCATGCGTCGCATGATGGCTCTCTCAGACAGAAAAGCCTCGGGTTGTTCTATAGAATACGGTGTACCTATTTTATCTCCGAAGAATACTAAGTATCTGTTTTCCCCAACCTGAGAAAAGGCATTGGATACCAGACAACACAAAACACCGAGAATGAATAACCTAATTGACACCATAATCTATTATTTCCCATTTAAACTCATGTCCCAAGCGAATGTTCTCCGCAATGGGTTCGTTGACAAAATTGAGTTGCGTTGTTAAATCCCGCTCGTAGCGCTTGATCAACCCAACACCCTCCGCGTATATCTCAAAAGCCAATTCATCGTCAATCAAATTCTTATTGTCTCTCTGCAAAACCTTTATTGTTTTCGGAAATAGGAAGTCTTCCGTTTCCCTTTCTACAAAGAGACTGTCGTAAAATGAAGGCCACTCATCATTTGCATTCAACGCATTCAAATTCCACATTGCCGATTCCCTTACAGGAAAAGCCAATTTAATGTACCGCACATTCTCCTCTACTTTTTCTGCATTTTGGGCAGTCCGTTTCGCGAACCAGACGTCTACCAAATTCCAGTCTTCCGACAGTGTATTCCTTTTATATCTAACAATTCTCAGAGACGGCTCGTCCTGCGCATCCAAAATCTCTGACTCTATCTCTTCGCGGATAAAATAAGAAGTGGTATCGTGAATGCCTTCAATGTTTGGGTTGGGTTGATCATGCCAAATGCTGTCGGCACGGTACTCGACAAAAGTTCCAACTTCAATGGGGAAGTAATCATAACCCAAATTCAGGGTCAATTCGTCCGTTTCGTCCTCACTGCATGCACCGAAAATGAAAGAAGCGAAAATGATGTAGAGAATTTTCCTCATTGTTTCTGGGATAAATACAAGTTAATCAACTATTTCCCCCATTTCGTAGGTGGCTTTCTTCTTTACTGATCCATCCTCGCCGTAGGTAATTATCTCACCATGTAGCTTTCCCTCCTTGAACATTCCCTCGCGACGAAGCTGAGTGCCATGTAGCTTCTGAATCGGATACCGGTTTCCAGCTTCATCGATCCGCTCTTCATTTTTCCACTCGCCTTTGTCAAACCACTCTTTAAAGGCTCCTTGACGCTTTCCATTTCGGTAAGTGTATTCCGACCTTTTTATGTCATTGGGCCAATACAGTTCGAAGGTTCCATTCTTGGGAAATTCTTCTTCTATCTCATCACCGCGGTAAACGTATATAATGTGCACCGAACCGTCTTCATTGAAAATATACCAAGAGCTTTCTTTCTTGCCATCTCTGTATTTCCCCTCTTTTAGTTTTATCCCATCGGGATTGTAAGTGGTGTACTGTCCGTCGTATTTCACTCCGTTTATCACGTTCGCTTTTAGCTTCGGATTTCCATTGTTAAAATACTGTTCCCATGCTCCGTTTTTCACATCACCCTTGAACATGATTCGTTCTGATATACTTCCATCTTCGTAGTATATTTCAGTAGACCCTTCCTTTTCGCCATTCTGATAAGACTCCTTTGAGGTGAGGTTGCCCTCTTCAGAATAGAATGTCCAGACACTATCTCGTTCTTGATCGATATATCTCCCTTCAGCCATCCTAACTTCGATTTCAGGATAATACAAAGTCGCGTAATTGTCACTGGCATTCCTGTATTCAATAACAGCTTGCAGGGTGCCATCGTCGTAAAAGCGTTCAAATGATCCTGTGGGTTCTCCGTGACTGAATTCACCTCTGTATTGGATCTCTCCGTTTTCGTATCGTTTCTCCCAAGGGCCATGGTTCTTGCCATCACCATCGGCTTGATTGATTTGACCGATCAAAGGCTGAAAAAAACACGTAAAAAAGAACAAAAAGATAACCCTATTCATAGCCAGACTAGTTCCTGATTTGATTAACAAAAGATAAAAACTCATGTTTGAAATGACTCCATGAAAACCGCTCTTTTTCAACTGCGACGTTCTTTTCAAACTCTTCTTCCAAGTCATCTTGAAAAAAACGGGCCAAAGATTCAGCTATTGCATCAGGCTGTGGATCTACGACGAATCCCGCTTTGCCATTGGGAACAATTTCTGAGAGGCCGCCGACGTCAGTCACGAGCATTGGACGCTCAAAATGATAGGCTATTTGTGTTACCCCACTTTGTGTTGCCGACCTATAGGTCTGAGCAACAAGAGCAGCAGCACAGAAGTAATTTTTCACCTCAGCTTCGGGGATATACTCGTTTCGGAACACCATTGATTCCTCAATTTGCAAAGATTTGGCCAGCTCGAAATAAGTGGAACTGTCATCGTAGAACTCTCCTGCTACAATGAGTTTGACTTTTTGGCTTTTCAAGCCTGACTTGGCAAACCCCTCCATCAATAGATCGAGCCCCTTGTATTTCCTCACAAATCCAAAGAACAGGATGTATCGAAAGTCAGGATCTAGATTCAATTCCTTTATTGCCTGAATTTTTGAGACTTTCTCGCCAAAAAAATCATAAAGTGGATGCGGGCTAGTGGCGACTGGTCTGCCTGGAGCCAATCGGTTTATATCCTCTCCAACACTCTTTGAGAGCGTAAAAAAAGCATCGCAATTTTTGAAGAAATAGCGTGAGAGCATTTTATCGGCTGGCCGCGCCTCATGTGCCAGAGCGTTATCAACCAGTCCAATTACCATCACTCCTTTCTTGCGTAATATTCGCGCAATTGTGCCGAGAGCAGGACCCATGAATGGAATCCAGAAACGTATGACAACGACAGTGGGCTTCCAAGAAGAAATAACCTTGGCTGCCTTTTTCCACGAAAGTGGATTAATGCTGCTGATCAAGGGATATATTTCCAAATCACGTGGTGGATCACCTTCTGCCTTTTGTGTTTTTCCTGGAAACAGAAACGAAGGGTACTGCAAATAAAAACTAACGATTTTTAAGTCGTATCCATCCGCTGCCAAGGTATTTGCAAAAGACTCATTAAAGTGGGCTATCCCACCTCTAAGCGGATAAGCAGGCCCCACTAAAACTATCGTTTCTTTTGCTAGCACAGCGTAAAGTTAAGTATTGCCTCAGCCACTTGAATACGTGTGATTCATTAATGTGAAAAGAAAAATGTGTAAAATAAAAAACCCCGATCTCACGATCGGGGTTCCAATAAAAAGCAATGTGTTTATTTCTTGTAAAACTTAGATTCAACCGCTACCTCACCAAGTATTATTTGGAGAATGTAATTGCCCGTTTCCAAGCTTGAAACGTCAACTCTATTGGAATTCAAAATTCCTGATTGAACTCTTTTTCCTTGAACATCATAGATGTCAACTCTGCTGCCAATTAGGTTTTCAGAAGCGTCAATGAAAAGTTCGTTGATGGCAGGGTTGGGATAAACCTTTAGCGATGCCTCAATTTCGCTTTCGATGGAAAGTGGATTTGAACCTTCCGTGATTGAAAGTGAAGTGTTGATCTCTGGGTTGTATATCACGTCAATATTTCCTGAAGGCCAATTAACGACAACACTATCAATTTCGGCATCCTGACCTAGGCCAAAATAAGCGTTGAGTGAACTCATGTAGCGGAATCCATCTCCACTTCTAATTTCGCGGATTTGACTGAACGATTCCGTATAAACGGTAATTCGCGAGCCGATTCCATTAAGATTACTTTCCGTACCAATTGTATTAACTACGAGGTAGTTGTTTTCGTTGGCATCGTTGTACTGAATTTCGTTATTCGACACTACGTCGAGGAAACCATCATTGTTCAGATCGCCAACGGGACCATTGAAGAAATCCACATCGGTTATTGCAAAGGACATATCTCCATTGTTTTTGAGGATATTTCCAGCCCCGCCCATAATGTCTAAGTAACCGTCATTGTCAAAATCATGTGTTACCCATTCGATACTTGTACCACCTAAACTTTCCAAACCTGTACCAACAGTCATGTCAGAAAAAGTTCCATCACCGTTGTTAACCATCATTTTATGTGATCCGTCAGAAAAAGAACTCGCACCAACAAACACATCCATGTCGCCGTCGTTGTCATAATCTCCCCAAGCGGATGACCAGGTTTGAAGAGGGTCAGCAAGACCAATCTCTTCACCTACTTCAGTGTAAGTTCCATCTCCATTGTTACGGTGCATTTCATTAATCTTGATCTCGTTGTTGCCACCGCGACATTTAGCAATAAACATATCAATATCTCCATCATTGTCGTAATCGGTCCAGATAGAACCGTAGTTTCCACCATTCTCGTCATCTCCAAGGCCTCCTTGAATAAAGTCCATAGTGCCATCACCTTGGTTTATGAAAAAAGTATTCGGCTCAACATCGTGACAAACGAAAACGTCAAGATCTCCATCATTGTTAATATCAACCATGTTTGATCTTTGTGAAAAGAGGTAAAAGTCACTGGTGATTTGTTCGTCGAAAGACTCACCATCATCTGCACGAAGCATAATGCTAGCGCCTGAGCCACCTCCATAAACCAAATCATTCCATCCATTTCCATCAACATCTCCCGCAGCAAGACTCCAAGACGGTGAGTACACAGCGTTTGGCGTAGGAATAGAGATGGTACTCATACCAATCGTCGTTTGGACTGAAACATTTACAGCATTATCCTCGATAGCGATAACATCATCCAGATGATCTCCATCCATATCAACAGCTCCTCTTAAACTACCTTCTAGCCCCAAGGACTGAGGAGTAAAGGAGAATACAGATGGCACGGGAGGTGGTGGTGTAACAAATTCTTCCTCAATAATTTCAAAATCAAATCCTTCAGAATCCCACCTATCATCAAAAGCAATGAAGTAGACATTCTCAGGGTAAACAACTGCTTCCAAGATAGAGAGGTAAACTGATCCTGCATCATCATCTCCTTCAACACATATTAAATCTCCACATTCTCCGATATAAAGATGAACACGGGTATCAATTCCAGCATTTTGGTCGAGCGAAGTGGTGATCGTCAAATTAAAAGTGTCGGTGGGTTGGTACATGTACCATTCACCGTTAGATGCACCTGTTCCATTCCCAGCACAAATTGGATCTGGAATTTCTACTCCATCAACAGTGTCGACTGTATGGAGACCTGTGGTAATCTCGAGTGCTTCCGCACAAGAATTTTGGGCCTGTAGAGCGCTGGCAAAAACTATGGTTAAAAATGACAGGTAGACTTTTCTCATGGTTTGTAGTTTAATTACAGATTTCTTCAAGTGAATTGATGTACGTGGTTAAGAGCTCTATGCCTTCGTGGTGAATCACGCTTTTTCCGATAAGAGGCATTTGAACATTTTCTTCTTCAGCGAGCATGCGGTAAACCAACATGCTCCTGTCAGCATCACCAGCTTCTATGATATATTCCATCATAGGTTGGCCAGGGACAAATTCATCGAATGGAACACAAATCCCTAAATTATTGTCGCGATCGTTGTCTTCAAATGACAGGCGAATATTACGGTATGCGCAGTGTGCTTCATTCTTATGGCAGTGGCCGCAGTTTGCGTCGAGGTATGCTCTAACACGGTCTTGCAAAAGCTGAGTCTCGTCTTCCCAATCCACCATCGTTTCGATCTCTGAAGGATATGTTGGCTCCAGATATCCCAATTCGGCCCACTTCATCAATTGATTCATCACGCCTTCTTGGTATTCCAAATCGGCATTCAAGTTTTGAGGCTTCGGCCCATTCGGCGAAGCGACCTCACTAATCTTGTGACAAGTGATACACTGAGATTCACTGGGAACTCGATAGTTGATGGACAAACTTTCACCATTCTCGAGGACTACATCGATGGGTTTATTTGAGCCCCCTAAGTCAAACAATGCCTCAGTTTGCTCGTCATTCCAAACATAATCAGCAAACTCCCAAACACCATCTCGTTTATATAAGAGCCTAGTCTCCATAACTCTTCGGTCATTGTTTGGCAAAACATTCTCGTAAAAGAAGTTCTTGATCAATATCGCTCCGTCAGGAAAATCGAAAGATTCGAAGTCCGAAACATAATTCGCAGAGACTCCTTCGGGCATCCATACGTAGCGTGTTTTCTTGGCGTAGTCTGTAAAAAGCTGGGTGATAGGCTCATAAAGTAAAAGACCTTCGTTCGGAGCTAAATCCGACATATTATCACCTATAAAAAAATTGTATTCAGCAAGCGTCGCGTAAGGCAAAGAATCCAATTCAACATTGACTGGTAACGCGCTGGTCGGTGGCTTAGGTAT
>Ga0222653_1000286_pt1 | contig 31290 bp, 26 predicted proteins | sample AntAcemetagen419_FD_179856 | JGI IMG/M metagenome (GOLD analysis project Ga0222653, IMG submission 179856) | Saline water microbial communities from Ace Lake, Antarctica - #419 | ecosystem: Environmental > Aquatic > Non-marine Saline and Alkaline > Saline | place: Antarctica: Ace Lake...
CACTAACCCTTACGAGTTGACCGGAGTCTTACTGTCGAATCAGGACATTCAGCAGGCCTTCACTGAGCGTTCGATTGGGAGATGCAGGCCGCTGCTTCACGCTTCTCTTCGCTATTTTTCGGAGAATCGGGAGATGATCGAATCGCTGGGCACCGGAAATTTCGCGCAGGCCATGGCAAAGGAAATTCGCTTGCAAAGTGGGGTCAGGGTGGTTGATGCGCTTACGGATTCACAAATGCAGAGCCTTGTTGAGCGGGCCGGAGTGATTGCCAAATTGAAGACCGCCCGAACTGCTGAGTAGGGCAGACATGAAAAAGACTGCTTTTTAGCCGAGCAGCAGCGTGATGAAACTAAAATTTACGGTTGAATGCGACCTGACATAACGTTACGTCACGTTACGTCACAACATTTCACAACAAAATACAGTCCAATGCCTCAAGGAACTTCCGGTCGCGTGGTGATCGATCTCGATCCCGAATTTAAAGAGAAACTCTATTCTGTGCTCAAGGATAACGGATTGAGCATGAAGGAGTGGTTTCTAACGCAAGCTTCGCAATACTGCGACAACCAGCTTCAGCCACAATTGGATTTTGAAGGGAGTAGTAGCGATACAGCGAAATCCGCTGCACGCACAATTTAGTCCGACTGCTTATGCAAACGCTCAAAATTAACGGAATCGCAAAAGCCGCCTCTCCACCCAAGGGGGCTTTGAAGGTTCATTTCCGTGAGGCCTTAGATTTAATTCTTGCAACGGAAGCTGCGACCAATTTTTCGGATTTGATTCGGGAAGAATTGCCGGCAATTGTTTCTCACTGGCTGCAATCGCCGAAAGATTCGCCGATTCTGATGAGCGACTCGTACGGTGAGAAATGGGTCAGTGTCTTACGGCACTACTGTGAGGTTCGGCTTCATGGTCCGATAACTATGAGGCCGCGTCAGCGGAAGCAGCCGCGCCCTATTTATATTGACTTTTCTGAACTGCCGTTCCCTCCGACTTTAAAAAACCCAAAATTTAAATTTATGGATTTGTTCGCAGGAATCGGAGGGTTTCGAATCGGGCTCGAAAGTTTGGGAGGAAAATGCCTATTTTCATCGGAATGGAATAATGCCTCTAAGCAGACATACTTCAATAACTTTGGTGAAGTCCCCTTTGGGGATATCAAGTTACTGAGTTCGGGGAAACTTATTGACAAGGAGATCGATATTCTCGCCGGAGGGTTTCCGTGCCAGCCGTTTAGCCTTGCGGGTGTATCAGCTAGGAACGCTCGTGGTTCTAGTCATGGGTTCGAGTGTGAAGACCAAGGGCAGTTGTTCTTCGACATTATCAGGATGTCGAAACAATACCGTCCCAAAATTCTGCTTCTCGAGAATGTAGGAAATCTATACAATCATGACGGGGGAAGAACTTTTGAGACTATTAAGGCTGAAATTGAATCCACTCTTGGATATAAATTTTTTGAGGCAAAGTATAATTGCAATACACTTGTGGCCCAAAGCCGTGTTAGGTGCATTATCGTGGCCTTTAGAGATGGGCCTAAAAATCCAGATTGGAAAATGCCTAAACTTTCAGGGACTCCGCTGCCGCTCACTGAAATCCTTGAAAAGACTAAAGTAGATGATCGTTACACTATTTCAGATGCGCTCTGGGAGGGACACAAGAATAGAAGTCGGAAAAATGTAGAGCGTGGTGTTGGTTTTACCGCATATGAACGTGATTTGGAAAAACCTGCTCCGACGCTTGTCGCTAGATATTACAAGGATGGTAAAGAGTGTCTTATCCCACAAGGTGAGAAAAATCCGAGAATGCTGACGGAGCGTGAATGTGCGCGGCTGCAGGGATTTCCAGCACAATTCATGCCCCACCCAACTCGTTCTAACGCTTATAAACAATTTGGAAATTCGGTCCCTGTTCCACTGATTGAATTTGTGGCAGAGCATGCTCTTCAGCAGGTATGAAAAAGTTCAAGAGGTTCCTTAGTGACTCTGGGTCGCTCAGTGGTTTTACTGCTCACGAAGATTGCGTTGACTTTAAAAATACGAAAGGGAAGAAGTTTGCACTCTTGTACAGCGATCTTGAGGAGGCTCTAGGCTTGATCGGTAATAGGGGACAGATAATCGATAGGGAATTCAACGGTGATTGGTCCTATTCAGAGAATAAATATCGCGAGCATGTAAAGCCATGTCTCGAAAGTGTCGATGCAAACACTGTTGCATCAAATATTGGGAGCCAGACGCGATCAACCGTTGAAGCTTTGGAGCTGTATGCTGCTTTCAAGTTGGGCGAATCACCAGTCATTACCAATGACGGGCAACTCTCAATTGCTTATTTGGCGCCACAGTATTTGGAAAGAGCTTTCTCCAAGCAAGCGGAGTTTGAACAATATCTTAAACTAAAAGGGTTGTCGGCAAAATCGATATCAAGTTATCTAGGCGCGATAAAAAGCACTCTTTCTAAACTTGTCAGTCGGCCGATTTTCAGTATTAGCGATTTGTCAGAATTTAAAGTAGTGCGGGCAAGGGTTGAGGCATCCGAAAAATTCTCCGAGCTCAATGCCATGGGCCAGATGTATCAGGCCGCACTTAATCATTTTGAAGCGTATTTGCTCTATCACAGCAGGCCTCTATTGGAGTTTAGGAAACATATGCTCGCGGTTGAGCTGTATGAACATGGTGTTCCGCAGAATCTTCTAACAAAACCTTTCACCATCCTAACCGGCGGTTCCGGCTCCGGCAAAACCAAGCTCGCTGAATCCCTCGCCGCTGCCCTCCGGAACTCCGACGATCTGAACGATTGCACCAACCACTCCATCATCCCCGTCGGAGCGGATTGGACGGACAACCGGCAAGTCCTCGGCTTCGTGAATCATTTGCGCACAAGCTCCGTCGGCGAAGGCGAAACCGCAACGGAGCGCCCCGTTTATCAAACGACGCCGGTCCTCGACCTGCTCCTCGAAGCCTCGCGTCCGGGGAATGAGAGGTTTCCGTTTTTCCTCATCCTCGACGAAATGAATCTTTCCCACGTCGAGCGCTACTTCGCCGACTTCCTTTCGGTGATGGAGCAGCGCGACGGAGTCCTGACGCTGCATTCGGAAGGACCGCGGGAGGATGAACATTTCTGCCTTCCCCGCTACGCGGAAGATCCGCTCGGAGTGCCGCGAACGCTGCCCTATCCGCAGAATCTCTTCGTGATCGGAACCGTCAATGTCGACGAGACGACTTACATGTTCAGTCCCAAAGTGCTGGACCGCGCCAACGTCATCGAATTTGAAGTGGAGAGCGGGCAGATCGCCGAATTTCTCGCCTCCCCGCACGAATATCCCGAGCCACCGAAGGCGGACGAGGGCGTTGCGGAAGCCTTCCTCGCTCTCGCGAAACGGGCGCGGCTTGATCCGGATAAAGGAGGACTCGATGCTCTCGACGGGACACCGGCGAAAGAAGCGCGGGAGCATCTCGTGGCCTTGTTTGAGATCTTGAAGCGGGGGCGTTTCGAGTTCGCCTACCGCACCGCGAATGAAGTCATGCGCTATTTACGGGTGTGTCGCTATCTTGCGGCGGAGGAATCCGACGACGCTCTTTCGGCCTGGGACGAGGGCGGTTGGCGAAACGATCTCGATGCTCAGATCGTTCAGAAAATTCTCCCCAAGCTGCACGGGAGCATGGGTCGGGTCGGGCGTCTTCTCGGTGCCCTGACGGCTTATTGCGGCGGAGCCGACGCAGGGGCAGCGTTCCACTACTTCCCCGGTGGAAGAGAGGGGAGCGATTCATCGATCACCGGATTACCGCTTCAGAATGCGCTCGAACCCGTCGAAGGCGGTGGCCATCGCTTCTCCAAGTCCCGCACCAAGCTGGAGACGATGATCCAGGTATTGCTCGAAGAGCAGTTTGTGAGTTTTATCAACTGATGACAACCGGGTTAAAGATCCACCGATGACACTGTCGCAGGATGAGCAATCAAAACATTCCCATTCCCACCGCTTCTGAGTATCAGAAGGCACTCGGGGAGATCAAAATCAATGACGGTCAAAAGGCGATGCTGGAAGCGCATTTCAAGGCGCATAATCGTTCGATCACCTACACGGCACTGGCTGCTGCGGCCGGATATGATGACTACAAAACGGCGAACCTCCATTACGGCCTCCTCGGCAAAAAGCTGGGCGAAGCGGTAGGCTTTGCCTATTGGAGGCACGAAGACGGAACGCCCTTTTAGAGCAGCGCGATCGGCCACGGCAACCCTTATAGCACAGGAGACTTTCAGCTCGTGATGCATCACGAACTGGCGAAGGCAATCGCCGCTCTCGAATCGTTCTGAGAGTGCGGTCGAGACTTGCCGGTTTCCCGCGAGGAATCATTCAGCCCTGGTGAGCCAAAAAATACGTTTCTCGAAATTACGCTTGTCGTAATTTTTGAATCGGCTATCCTGAGAGGTGATTGAGACATTCGGAGATTCTGAGACCGGGAAAATCTACTCCGGGAGGCGTTCCCGAAAACTTCCGGAAGACATCCAGATCCGAGCCCGTCGAAAGCTTCGAATGATCAATCAGGCACGCAACCTTCAGGATTTACGAATTCCACCCGCAAATCGATTGGAACCATTGAAAGGTGACTGGAAAGGATTCTGGAGTATTCGAGTCAATCAACAGTGGCGCATCGTTTTCAAGTGGAGCGATGGTCACGCAAGCGAAGTTTCAATCATTGATTACCACTGACCACCATGAAGACCGACAAACTCCTGCCTCTTATACACCCCGGTGAGATCCTCCTTGAAGAGTTTATTCGCCCGATGGGATTGAGCCTCGCCGCAGTGTCCCGCGCGACTTTCATTCCGCCGTCCCGCCTCACTGAGATCACGAAGTGTCGCAGGAGCATTACCGCCGAGACCGCTCTGCGGCTGGCAAAGTTTTTCGGGACCAGCGCCTCTTTCTGGGTCGGTTTGCAGGCCGAGCATGACCTGGAGGAAGCGCAACGCCAACTCGGCTCGCAAATTGATCACGAGGTCGCCGCGTTGGCATCCTGACTCAATGCCCGACAAGTCACCGGACGGAACGGGCTAAAGCGCACGAGTCAACCCTGTCAGGTCGCTGACTTTATACCATCTAGACAAACGGATTGACGGAATGAAGATAATTTACGGTTGGAAAAAGCGCTTCGCGGCGTTGAAAAGAGAGCTGGCCGGATCTTCTCAACTGCTTCGTTCTGAGTTCGTCACGATGCCCGCATCGCTCCTCACTCACGCCTCGCATTTGAAAAGATCCAACTCAGCCATTCCGCCAATCCGTCTCCCTAAATGGTATAACCCTGTTGCATTGAGATCCCGATGAAATTTTCCGCCCTCTCGATCCCTCTACTTCCGAAGGCGGATGAGGCACGGTGGATTGTGCAGACGGGGGCGAGCCGTCGCGTCGAACCGCTCGATCCTGAGTCCCTGATCTCTCACGCCGACCTGCCGACGGGGTGGCTCGGGATCGCGGATGAGGCGAACGGGAAAATTGCGGTGAAGGCCGGTCACATCCGGCTCGTCGAAACGGTGGAGTACGACTGGCTCATCCGAGGTTCCAAAGCAACTGAGGTGAGCGTGTCAGAGCGGAACTTCGCGATGGCGACAGCCCGCGAGTGGACGGTCACGGGGATGGCGGGCGATGCCCCGGGAGGTCGCTTTCAAATGCTCAATTTCCTTGGCCTCGCGGATATCGTCTTTCAGCGCGGGGGCCGTGAACTCATCACGCGGCTCGAATTTGTTTCGCAGAAGATCGATTACGACGAGGAATACAGCGCGATGACCGAAGAGATCGCCGATTTCTGCGCTCAACTCCTCCTTTCGTGGAACACGCCGACATCGCTTCGCTTCACGCCTGATCCGGAAGCGCAGAAGCGGACGAAACTGGAGCAGTTTCTGTTTCTTCGCCATTTTTTGAACGACGCCAAATTTGATGCCTGTCTCGAAATGATTCAGGCCCACCCGCACCGCGAGCTGCGAAAAGAGCGTCAATGGGTCCCCGCGACCGAAGCGAGGTCGGTGGATTTTTTGCAGAATCCAATCGCTCTCGCAAGAAGCTGGCATCGCGGTTCAAATGGAGCGGCCATTCCCGGAGAAGTCTGCGAGGTCCTAAAGCGGGACGATCTCGATACCCCGCCGAACCGCTTCGTGAAATTTGCCCTCGGCCAGTTCGCGGAAGTCTGTCGTGAGGTGCAGGTGCTCTTCGCGGGACAGGAGCCGCCCGCGCAGGCTTTTCTCGAAGCGCGCGGATTGGCCGAAAAATTGGAGGCAACGGTGGCGCGCCCTTTTTTCAAAGAGTGCGGGCGGCTTCAGCGACTGCCGCTGGAGAGCCAGGTCCTGCAGAAAAAGGAGGGCTATCGGGATCTCCTGAAAACGTGGCTCCTCCTCCGGTCCGCCTCAGCCCTGCGATGGGACGGCAATGCTGATTGCTACACGGGAACGAGCCGCAACGTCGCGGAGCTTTATGAATACTGGGTCTTTTTAACGCTGCATCGCGTCCTCAGGGAAGTTCCCGGAGTGGAGCTGGTTTCCGGAGAGGATTCCCCGACGGAAGGCTGTGAGCCGTTTTTGAAACTGGACGGCGGGGAAGTGAAGATCAGTCTTGAGAAAGGAAAGGAGTCGCGGGTGCGTTTCGTCTACCGTCGCGGCACAGAGGATGAAATGTGTCTCCGGCTCTACTATGAGCGTCGTTTCCTGAAGAGCGGAAATTTCTCGTGGTCGGGAAGTTTCAAACCGGATTACACCCTCGTGATGTTCCCGGCGGAATACGAGCGTGAATCAGTCGCCGCAGCGGCAGGGCGGCTCTCGCTTCTCCATTTTGATGCGAAATACAAAGCAGAGAAACTCGCCGAAGTCTTCGGTGACTGGATGAAAGATCCCGGGGCAGAAGGAGAGGACGGGGACGGGGATTCGGATATCGACCAGAGACTCTACAAGCAGGTCGATTTGCTGAAAATGCATACCTACAACGATGCGATCAAGGCAACCGCAGGGTCCTATGTCCTGTATCCCGGCCTCGATGACAAACAGAAGCCGATGAGGCGGTATCACGAAATTCTCCCCGGAGTGGGTGCCTTTGTTTTGAAACCCGGAAAGAAGGGCGGGCGGGATGATTTGAAGCAATTCCTCTCGGACGTGTTTCGAAATCAAGCCGATCAGTTCACCCAATATCGTTATCTCAACGACGCGACGACAACGGTGGTGAAAGAACGGCCCGCTTCAATCGACGGGGCAAAGGAGTTCAGTATTTCTCAACCGGGTGCGCAATGCGTCATGCTCTGGCTCAAGGAGGCCGACAGTGATGATTTCAGGAACCGTGGCTTCGCCTATTGTCGCGCGATCTACGAGGAGAACGGCGGGAAAAAGCGGGAACTCCAGCTCGATATTTCCGCCGAAGTTGGGAGCGAGTTTGTGCCTTATGGCGGAAAACAAAGCGCCGTGAAGACCACCCTCGGCTGGCGGGGAAAAGTGACGTCGGTCAGTTTCCTGACGCGGGGGAGATTGCAGGAGTGGCTCGCAAAGCGTGATTTGGGAGATCGGTTTGCTCCGGCATCGGCGTCCCACTATTTGCTCTTCGAGTTCGATGAGGTGACGTCGATGCCTGCACTGGAATTGCCCGAAGCGGTGCTCCTCAAACAATCCGGCTCACAGTACATGGCGCTGACCTGCACCTGGGCCGAACTCACCTCGAAGTCGGTTAGTTACTAGCGAGAAGTCGCGTGAGACGGCGTTCTGTCGTAGCGAGGCCCATAGAAGAAAAACGCTTTAAAAATGATGGGAAGGGTGAGGGGCTTGCCGGGAGCGCTGACGTCCTCGTCGGCATCTTTGCCAGCGCTGCCGACGGGGACGTCGGCGTTCCCGGGCGGGGTGCTTTGAAAAGGTCATGCCGTGGTGCGGATTTGCTGAGACGCCTGCATAAGCTCAGCGCAAATGGTTCATCCCTGTTCAATCGGTGCAAAAATCTAAATTTTCATGGATTTTAACGGATGGAGCATGGATTTCATGGATTTGGACAGGATCCGCGACAGTCTTTGCTGCTTTCTGCTGCCTTGGTAGCCAGATCGCATGGCGGCAAGATGACGGTGACGATTCACCCGACCAACGGATTCTCGCATTTCAGCTTCGGGAACGCGGAGAAATCGCGGTCGGCGGTCCAGAGGGTTTTGACCCGGTGATGAAGGCAGGTGGCGGCGATGCGGGCGTCGTGGGTTTTGGGGCCTTTGATCTTGCCGCTCATGGCGATACTGGAAAAGGTGTCGAGATAGCCGGGGCCTTCATTGATCATGCGGAGACCGGAACTGCTTTGCCAGGCTTCAATCGTTTTCAGGGCGGTCGCGAGGGGGGTCGGGGGATCGTAGAGCTTCGGGTGGGTTACGACCGCGATGAATTCGTGGAAGGCGGACCAGGTGATTGCCCAGGGGCGTCCCGAATTCGCTAAACCGGTGAGAGCCGCGAGTGCTTCCTCATGCCAGGGGGAGTCTTCGCGATGAGCGTAGACAAGAAGGTTGGTATCGACCGCGATCATGAGTAGATCGTGTCGCGAATTTTTCCCCATCCAGCGTCTTCAAATTCAGCGGTGAGGCCATTGCCTTTGAAGGTGACGGGTTCGATTTTGGTTTCTTCAGGAGCTTCATCGAGGGTGGCGGAGAGTGACTGCTCAATGAGATCCCGCAGCGTGATCGATTTCTCCTTCGCCCGCTTCTTAGCCCGGAGGAGAAGATTATCAGATAGCTCGATGGTAGTCTTCATGTGGGTAACCATATTTATTTTCGTATTCCCTGTCAAGAGGAGGAATGGCGCGCCTGTCGGCCGCGCCGAAGTCCCGGGAGCGCTGACGTCCTCGTCGGCATCTTTGCCAGTGCAGCCGACGGGGACGTCGGCGTTCCCGGGCGGGGTGCTTTGAAAAGGCCTGAAGACCTCACTTCAGCGGCGAAGCGAACCGATACGGCCCATTGAGCGCGGCTCCCGGAGCTCAGCTCAACAAACAGAACCGCGAAGCGCTGAACAGCAGGAAGCGTTCACGAGTGAACGGTTCAATTCAAATCCCTCGTCGTTTACTTTTGGTTGAAGGCTGACCGAATCGGTTTAAGTTTCGATCTCGAAAAACGCGTGAATAGCTCAGTGGTAGAGCACCTCGTTTACACCGAGGCGGTCGGGACTGCCTGTTGAGATTTTCTCAACCTTTCGAAACCGCGAAGCGCTTATGCGGCAGATCGAGTGAGCGGAGCGAGCCGATAATTCAAATCCCTCGTCGTTTACTTTTGGTTGAAGGCTGACCGAATCGGTTTAGATTCGCCTTTCGAAAACGCGTGAATAGCTCAGTGGTAGAGCATCTCGTTTACACCGAGGCGGTCGGGGGTTCAAATCCCTCTTCACGTATCATCCTTCGCCAAGGCTACGGATGATAGAGCGTTCTTCGGAAAAGCTCTCATCGAAGAATTCACTGTTCGAATTCCGAAAGACTTAACCCCCGTCCGCAGGTCGGGACTACTGCGGCAGGAAGCGTTCACGAGATCAAATCCCTCTTCCGGGGCATCGCATTCGGAAGGCTGACGCCATCCGCTACGGGGCTTCGCGATGGGCGCGTTTTTCGGGAACGTAGCGGAACCTGTGAAGGTTCCGAAATGCGGGTGCTTCTGGGCAGTGGCACTGCATTCGGAAGGCTGACGTCGCGATCGACGGGGATTCGGCCTCTTTTTGTCACGACAGGAGGGGGGACTTGGGATTTACTGCTGAGATGCAGGAGGAAACACGTGTAAATCGAGTTCGGGTGGATCTGAGCAGGTATGACAGTGTTTCCTACGCTCCCGGCGGGGTCGTGAAGCGGGCGCTTTGGTATCTCACGAGCCTCGTCTTTTTTGAAACGCTGATTCCGTGGCCATCGCGGTGGAAGGCGTCGATTCTGAGGCTTTTCGGGGCGGTGATGGGGACAGCTGTCGTGATCAAGCCTCAGGTGAAGATCAAATACCCCTGGTTTCTCGCCGTGGGGGATCATGCCTGGATTGGGGAGGAGGTCTGGATTGATAATCCTGCTCAAGTCACGATCGGGGCTCAGGCGGTGATTTCTCAGGGGGCCTACTTGCTCTCGGGGAATCATGATTACCGGGCGGAGCGATTCGATTTAAAGCTCGCTCCTGTTGTGATCGGGGACGGAGCCTGGGTTTGCGCGAAGGCGGTCATTGCGCCCGGTTGTGAGGTCGGACGCGAAGCCGTGATCGGGCTTGGTGCGGTGCTTAGTTCGGACGCAGACCCGAATGCTGTTTATGCCGGAAATCCGGCGGCGCGGATCCGGGAACGATTTCCTGTTTGAGTCGGAAATTCCGTGATTTTCAAGAAAAGTGATGGTAAATCATCTTGTTTTGATATAATTTCCATAATAATTATATTTAAGATAAATTTGAATTGGGCATACCTTTGCTTTTTCAGTCGGTTAATGAGCGGCTCCACGATGAGTTCGCTGCCTCGCTGAAGATGAAAATGCCCCCGGAATGTAGATGGGTGAATCCTGGAAAATTGTGACTGTTTTTGTGGCGACTTTGATCGTCGCCGTGATCAGTATTGCTCTGATCCGTCGTTTTTGGCGCTTTTCAAACGGCGTCGATGGCGGGGACGGGGTGCGGAAAATGCAAACGACGCCGGTCCTTCGCGTCGGCGGTTTGCCGCTTTTTTTATGCTTCCTGACGAGTTTTCTCTTTTCAATCTACGGAGCGGAAACTCAAGAGGAGCCAATGTTGGGAACGGCGTTTCTCGTGCTGGGAAGTGCGATGTTTCTCCTTGGTTTCTGCGACGATCTTTTTCATCTCCCCGCGAAGGTGAAGCTTCTCGTGCAAATTGCGGTCGGGGTCGCGGCTTATTCGTCGGGAATGCGGATTGAGGTGGTTTCAAATCCTTTTGGCGACGGGTTTCTTGAGTTGGGTGGATTCTCTCTCATTTTGACGATGGGCTGGTTCGTCGCGCTCCCCAATTTGATCAATCTGATCGACGGGATGGACGGTCTCGCCGGCGGGATTTCGCTTTTCCTCTGCGCGACGCTCGCGGCGCTGGGTATGCTCACGGGGAATGCGGCGCTGGTGATCCTCTGTGTCGGTCTCGTCGGGGGCCTCGTCGGGTTTCTTATTTTCAATCTTCCGCCTGCGAAAATTTACATGGGGGATGGGGGGGGCTTATCTCCTCGGTTTTGTGATCGCGTCTTCTTCGCTGATTTCGTCGAACAAAGGAGCGATCTTCGGGGCGCTTCTCGTCGTCGTCATTGCCCTCGGGTTTCCTATTCTCGACACGATTCTTGCGATCACGCGCCGTGCTCTCGCGGGGCTCCCGCTGATGGCTCCGGATGCGCGGCATTTGCATCACCGGCTTATCACGCTGGGGTTTTCAAAGCGGACGATTCTCCTGGTTCTCTATGGCGTCGTTTCCGGCCTCAGCCTTCTCGGGCTGAGTGTTTTTGTCGCAAAGGGATACATGATTCCGATCACGGGAATGGTCTGTATCGTGATGGTTTTCGGGATTCTCAGGCTCGTCGGACTGCCGCACACGGTAGGAGACGCGCGGAGGCTTGCCAAAGAAATCATTTCGCTGAGAAAAGAGATTCGATATGCCTATGCGCTTTCTCAGGTGCTTGCTCACGAGCTGGATCGACTTGATTCGGCGGAGCGATACTGGGCGCTCTTCCGGGAATCCCTCGCGAAGGTGGGAGTCTTTCCGCGGGGGGATTCCAGCAGTTCTCCGAAAAGTGAATCCCTCGGACCCTGTCTGATTTCCCACTCGATTTCGGAAGGCCGCTGCTGGGATGTCCTCTGCCTCCGCGCGACGAGGGAGAGTCGTCAGTGGAATCGCGTGGTGCGCTGTTTTCTCCCCGCCTTGATGGATGGAATCGCAAAGTGGGGCGGCTACCCTCCTCATCTTGGAATTTCCGCTGAGGCAATAGAAGCCGGGTTTCATGCCGCTCATCACGGTCCCTCGTCTGCGTCGAATGGCGAGTCGTCACGAAATGATCGGAAGGAGGTGTCTCATGCCTAAGTCCGAAACGATCCGAGCTATTCTGGTGACTTCGATTCTCGTGCCGGCGCTGATGGGGGCAGATGTCGGCCTGCCTCGATGGGCTCCTCAAGATGCGGAGGGGGCACCGATTTTGGAAGATGCCTCTGACAAAGTCGTGCTCGAAATGCCGGAGAAACGGTTGCGGGTCGATCTGTTTGCGGGCGGCACTTATCTCTTCGACACGAATCCTAACCTTGTTCCCAACGGGGAGGGGACCGCTATTTCGATCATCGACTTCGGATTCGATATCAACATGGGGGATCCCTCGCAGCAGGGGAGTTATTACCAACTGCAATATACCGGGACCCGGTTTGGTTACGGTGATGATTCTTTCAGCCCCGGCGGAGGAAGTCTCGACCATCTTCTCCACACCCAAATCGGACTAAAGAAATCGCGAACCCGATTCCGTCTCTCCTCCACCTATCGGCGAAGCAACGGCAATCTTTCCGAGTATGACGAGTTGAGCAGGGAAACCCGCCGCGCAGCAAGTGATGACCTGAACTCAATGTTTTCGATTCATCGGGACTTACCGCACGGGAGTTTGGAGGCGAGCTTTGAATATTTTTCACGCAATTTTGACGGGAATGGTCTGAGCGATGGACGCGGGTATGCTGCGGACATGGCCTGGTATTACGAACCGGGTTTTGCGCCGAAGACTGAGCTTGGATTCGGCCTTCGCCTCGGGTCGGATGATTTTGACGGTCTCGCGCGACAGCAAACGATGACCCCGTCGTTTCGAATGCGTTACCGGATGTCTTCGAAGACGGCGGTTGATGCTTCGTTCGGCTATGAGCGCCGCGATCTGGGTGGGGTGGGAGATCAGAGTATCAACAGTCTCGTCTACTCGACCGGAGTGACCTGGGACGCTTCGGCGCGGACCCGCTGGGAACTGCGTGCGAATCGTTTTGTAAGGCCCTCCTATGTGACGGGCGACGGCTCGTTTGAGGCCAGTGACGTTATTCTGCGATTGAATCAGAGGCTCGGCACTAAGCTGCGCCTCACTGCTTCGGCAGGGTTCGAGCAGGCGGACTATTTTGGTGGAATGTCAGGACTGGCAACCGGATCGAGAGCGGATGAATTCTTTAAGGCCGGTGTCAATCTCGGCTACCCCATCAAGCTCGGGGAGAAGCTCGATGGCTCGATCGATGTTTTCTATCAATACAATCGCAACAACTCCAGTGACCGCGCCCGGGAGTTTGAACAGAGTGTCACGGGGGTGAGGGTCGGCTTTCAATATTGAAATGATGAAACGTTTTCTCATGATCTTCGCTTTGCTGGTGGCCTCGATTCTGTCGGTGTCAGGCAATCCTCCGCAGCTCAGGCTTTCGTGGAATGCGGATCATAAGGTCGATCTGCTAATTCCGGCCGGAGTCATGAAACCTGACTTGATCAAAGTCATCAACGAGCAGGGGGTTGTCGTTTTGAGCCATTCCCTGACCGAGTTTGCCGAGGGCAAAGTCAGCTTTCGTGAATTAAGCGGTGGGACTTTTCAACTCGTTCTCGCGGATGAGGACGGTGGGCAGATCCGCGCGGAGCGATTCATGTTTAATCCGGATTCCGCGCAGGAAGTCATTTCGGTGAACCTCAAACTTTTACCCACGGGCTCATTCGGCGAGCGAACCGCCAACCCGGCAAACACCACAGGAAATGTGATTTCCCCTTTCACTCCGGAACAATAATTCGATGAAAACGATCTATACGCTACTACTAATCGCGCTCTGCCTTGGAAGCACGCTTTCGACCCGCGCGGCGGGGCAGGCGCTCTCTTCCGGTGACACGGTGCAAATTGATGTCTTCAATGAAGGGTCCTTGTCAGGAATTTTCGAGGTCACCAGTGACGGGGTGATCATGTATCCACTCCTCGGACGGATCGAAGCGGCGGGGCGGACCGCAAACGAGATTGCGCTCGATGTCGAGGCGCGTCTCGAGCAGGACTACATCCGTGACGCACAAGTCGTGGTCGCCCTGAGCGAAGAGGCGGAAGCGGTGCAGGAAAGAGTCGTCGTGATCGGTGAGGTGAATGCCCCGGGTCATGTCGTTTTCAATTCGGACAAAAATCTCAGTCTCTTTGATGCGATTGCCGCGTCGGGTGGAATTCGTGACCGGGGCAATAAATACAGCATCGAGCTGAAGCGTAAGAACGGGAACAGCGTCACGACCGAGCGCCTCAGCCTCGATGTGGACGGCTCGATGATCCTGCGTGATGGCGATACCCTGTCAGTTCCCTCGATGATGAGAGCAAGTGCGGTCATTGCGACGGTCAATGTTCTCGGCCAGGTGAAGCGCCCCGGACCGGTCCAGATGAGTGCCGACGGTCAGTTTGATCTCATCTCGGCGATTGCAGCAGCGGGCGGGTTCACTCCGATGGCGCGTCCCGGCAAAGTCATCGTGCGTCGCACCAGTGGGAGCGGAGTAGAAACTTTTGAGCTGAATGTCAGCAAAATGCAGCGCCAGCAACTGGAACCGTTCCTCCTTGAGGCGAACGACACCGTCACGGTTGCCGAAAGCATCTTCTAGGCGCACAAACCGGCTCTGATTATTGGAATTTTATAATTATTGTAATTACAGTAATATTAAGATAAGTTGAAGAACCCTTGATGAATCATCACGAACAGCCCTTTAAAGACTACCAGCCACTGACTCCCGGTGGCAGGGGGCCTCATGATTTTCTGAGGCTGTTCTTTCGTCGTTTCTGGATCTTTCTGATTCTGTCTGTCGGTGGTTATCTTTTAGGCACCTACGTGCACTCGCGGACACCGCCATCTTTTCGTTCTTTCGCCACGATCGAGATTCTTCGGGTGAACACTGAGGCCGCCGATGTCGAAGAGGAGGAGAAAATCCGCATGAATGGCGCGGCGCAGATGCTCTCTGCTTCGGAAAAGCTCAAGCTGCCCTCGCTCTACGAAGGCGTTGCGAAAGGTCATCTCTTTGCGAATCGGGATGGACTCGCTCCGCGCAGCTTTGTCGCCCCCTGGGGGAAAGCATGGAATCCAACCCGCAATCAAATCAGTGATGAAGGCCTTGCCAACATGATGCGTGGCTGGGTCACGGTGCGGTGGCGTGAAGAGACGAATCTCCTCGACCTCGTCGCGTCTCACTCCGATCCGAAGATTGCCCGCGACACCCTCGTCGGGCTCCTCGCGGAGTATGAGCGCTCGACCGAATCGAAGCTCGCGGGTTCTTCGGAGTATGCGCTGGAGTACATTCTCGAAACGTCGGACCGGATCAAAAACGAACTTCTCGAGGTCAATCGTACGATCCAACTTTACAACGACTGCCTCAGCCTCAGTCGCGAAATCCGCGAACTCCAGAACTCGATCGCGGAGATGGAAAAGCGATACCTTCCGAAATGGCCGGCTCTCGTCGAGTCGAAAAAGCACCGCGAGATTCTCGAAGAGCGCTTTGAGCAGGAGTTGATGCAAGTCCTCGCTCTTTCCGGCGATGAAGCAGACTACTGGGCGAAGGAGGAGACGCTTATCGCGGCGCTCCCGGCCGACAAGCGGATCAATTCGAAGGTTCAACTGGTCATGACGCGGTCCGGTGTCCTCACCCGGCGGATGGAATCGGAGCAGAACATTTATGACAATCTCATCACGAAGCTGGGTGAAGGAAATGTCTCGAAGGGCTTCGAGCGGAAGCGCTTTGACATCGTCCAGCCACCCAACCTCGCGGCTTCGCCCGTCGGGCCGAACCGGAAAGAAATCGTCTCTAAATACACCCTCGCCGGAGCCGCCCTCGGGGTTGGTTTTATTCTCTTGATCGGCTTTCTCGATCCGACGGTGAGAACGGTGTTAGAGCTGGAGACCCTGACGGGCCTTTCCGTCGTCGGTGCGATGCCGACACCGACGAAAGAGAAAGCGGCGATGAATTGTCTCGCGCTGAATGAGGGGACGGATAACCATCAATCCGAATCGGTGCGAACCCTACGGACCGGGCTCACCTTTCTCGCCGACGGCCACAGTGGGAAGAGTTTTCTCATCAGCAGCGCGGAGTCGGGGGAAGGCAAAAGCTGGGTCGCGTCGAACCTTGCCCTTTCTTTTGCGAAGCAGGGGGAGAGGACGCTCCTCATCGATGCCGATCTCCGTCAGTCGATTCAGCACGAGATTTTTGGCTACGACAAAAACAGCCCCGGCCTCACCGATCATCTCGGTGTGAGAAAACCGATTAAAGAAATTATTCAGAGGAGCGAGGTCTCGAATAAGCTCTATCTGTTTCCCGCCGGAACGCATGTGCCCAATGCGGCGGAGCTGCTCGGAGGAAAGAGGCTGCCCCGGCTCATGGAGCGGCTTGAAGAATATTTTGACCGCATCGTGATTGATTCTGCTCCCCTCGTTCCCGTGAGTGACAGCATACCGCTGGCGAGACTTTCGCAGTCGGTCGTTCTTGTCTGCCGGATGAGTAAGACGCCGAAAGGGGCCATCATGCGGGCGCTCCGGCTTCTTCGGGAGAATCACACAGAGCCCGTGGGTCTTGTCGCCAATGGACTCCCTCGACCCCGCACGAAAGTCGGCTACGGTTACTATTACTCATACTCCGGTGGCGTCGAGTATGGCTACGGCTCCTCCAGTGACAGCTATCACATGAAGGGCTGAGTGATGACAGATTCCGCCACGATTTTCAGAGAGCGAAAGTTCTGGGTTCTCCTTCCGATTCTGATCGCGATCTTTTTCGCGCCCCTTGCTTTTGGCGGCACCACGACTTCGGCGCGACTCATCATTGATGGGCTTCTCTTGCTCTCCGTTGTCCTCTGGGTTTCCTATCTTTGGCTGGAAAGGCGTCGCCCCGAGTTTTCGAAATGGCTTTTGGGGGCGGGGCTGATTCTGGTCACGTTAGGCGCGGCGCATCTTGCGAATCCAAAGTTTGCCTTCGAGGCTGAGTCCTGGTCGTTGATGCCTTTGGCCTCGGCTGTTTCCCATCTGCCGGGAACGGTCGATGTTTGTGCTTCCGGCCCGGTCGTCCTCCATGTCATCGCGCTCTTTTCGGCTTTTCTCGTGGTGACAGATTTCTCACCAAACCGGCGGGTCCGCTGGTGGCTCCTCACGAGCGTGGCCCTGAGTGGATTCGTCACCGCAATGCTCGGGATTTATCAAAAGGCGGGTAATCTCGATGCGATGCTCTGGGCAACGCCGGAGCAGTCGGGGCATCTCTTTTTCGGAGCGTTCCGCTACCATGCCAACTCGGCGTCTTTTCTCAATCTCTGCTGGCCGGCGGCGCTGGCGTTGTGGTTGCGTGATTGCCATCGGCCGGGGAGTGGTTTCTCGCGATCCTTCTGGCTCGTCGTCCTCGTCTTCACTTTCCTCGCCGTTTTTGTGAACTCGTCGAAGGGCGGGCAGCTCATCGGTGTCGCGATCTTCCTCATCGCGGTAGCTCGCTATCGAAAGCAGATTTTCTGGAAAGAGCGCAACTGGCGTGCCGCGAGTGTTTCCATGGCCGCGGTCGTCGGCGTCGCGGCGGTGAGCATCCTCCCCGGTGCGGTCACGAACTGGACGCAGTGGTCGGAGGCGTGGGAGGTAGGCGATGGCATCATCGGGCGCTGGACCGTCTACGGGGCCTGCCTCAATGCCGTTTCGGAAAGTGGACTCTGGGGCATGGGGCCGGGGACTTTTCACCTTATTTTTCCTTTCTACACCGGCGGGCAATCGGGTGATGTCTCAGGAATCTGGGTTCATGCGCATCAGGACATGCTGCAGGCGATCATTGAATGGGGATGGGTCGGTGCGGCAGCAATGGGGGTGCTCCTTTTTGGAGGCCTCGCTCATGGCGTCGAACAGATTCGTTGCGCGGCGCAGAAGCGACACCTTGAGCTGTCGGCAAGCTGCGCGGCTCTTGCGATCATCGGGGTCGTCGTTCACTCCCTCATCGATTTCCCATTCCAAATTCCGGCGGTGCAGCTTCCGGTGATGATCTATCTCGGCTACTTCTGGCGCGATCTTTCGAGGCGGAAAAACGCGGCGCGTGGACACAAAAAAGCCCACATGCATCATGCGGGCGTTCAGGCCGAAAAAAGAGTTTCGGAAACAGCTGAGGTCTAGTCTTCGACCAGCTGGTTTTCCTGCGGTGAAGGCTTTCGTTTTGGACTGAGCAGAAATGCGATTAGGAGCAGACTCGCAAAGGTCGCGATGAGAGAAATCATCCCGGTGTCATCATGGAGTTGATTGAGGTTTTCTCCTCCATGCTCATCGGCATAGCGGACGAGGTAGCTCACGCGGATGCAGTTGCTCACGAAAGCGATTGTGACACCGACGAGGAGGAGGACGATGCGTCGAGTCAGGGTGAGTCGAAGGAGTTCCCCGAGGAGGAAGGAAATGAAGACGCTGCTCTGGAAGGAGCGAATTCCACTGCATCCCTCGGCGACATGGAGGGGAATGTTTTCGAGGAGGAGCGTGTCTCCGGCAATCGTCACGGGAATACCGCTCCAGCGGGCGCTGAAGGCGGCGACCTCGGTGACACGTTGCGTCAGCCCACTGATGAGGGACGTCTCAATGAGGCTCGGAAGCGGGATCGCAAGCCCGAGGAGAATCGCGAAGGGAAGGAAGGAACGGATCCCCGGAAATCCGAAGAGGCGGGACTGACAATAAGCCACGAACCCAAGCGAAATGAGTCCGTGAATGTAAAGCGGCCCACTCCAGTTCGGCTCGACCGTTTCAATGAGACGCAGCGGAATGAGGAAAAGAAAGAGGAGGATGAGTAATAGCCAGGTGAGCGGGGCTTTACCCAGGTTGAGAAGTCGCTCCTCGATGATGGTCTTTTCGATTCCGGCTTCGTTCCAGCGCGTCACAAAGATGAAGGCGAGCGCGAGAGGCGCGATGAACCCGTAGTCGTAGTAACTGCCGTCGCTCCATGAAGGGACGAGAGCGAGAAAGAGCTGACCGAACCAGAGGACAAGAAAGAGTCCGTAGGTGAACGTGTAACGGGGCATGGGAAGCCGTTCGGAAAAACGGTGTAGGGAGCCGGCTCAGGGAGCCTCAACCGAAGCGGTCGAAAGACTGAGCGCTTCGTTGAAAAAGCGGCGCTCAACCGTCATGAGACGGCTCCAGTCGATTTTCGCTTTGGCCGAGGCCGCGAGGAGAGACTCTCCGTTGCGCTGATACGCAAGAGCGATGACCGCGTGGTCGGTTGGCGAGAGTTCGCGGGAACCGATCCCGTTGGCGAGGAGAGGGGCGACCGCTTCAAGCGCTGCTTCGTGGTGACCCTCAGCGAGAAGGGCCAGGGTCAGAGTGCTGCGCAGGGCGCGAATGTCAGGATGTTTTGCGACGAGCGCGGAAATTGCGGCGGAGCGGGGGATGCGTCCTGAGACCAATTCCAGCCAGGTCACATTGTTGATCAAAACTGGATTGTTGGGCTCCGATTTGAGGAGGTTGCGGCTGATCGTGAGGAGGCTTTCTGATTCGTCCGACTTGGAAAGATGCGCAAAGAGGAAACTGACATCCTCGGCGGGGAGATTGATGCTCGCCGGGCGCTTGAGCGCTTCGGTGAGGGCGCGATTTCGAATTTCAGCATCTCCCTCACTGGAAGCAAAGCGGGCGAGTTCGATCAGTGAGGAGCGACCTCCGGCAAGCATGGCATGGTCAAGAGCACGATCCCAGTAGGATTTCGCGTTGGCGTCCTGTCCGAGTCCTGCTGAAATAATGGCGCGAAGACTCATCACCGTTACGGGAGGGATCGCCGGATGCGGCTGTGAGATGAACTGCGCGGCGGCCTCCCATTTTTCCTGAGTGATGAGGCTGTTGAGAAAAAGGAGTGAGCTTGCGTCGGCGACACTGGCGCTCTCGGCAGTGAGGAGGGATTCAACGAGCTCGGGCCGGTTTAGTTTCATCAACCAGGAACCGACTTCGAGAGGATGGGACTTCCCGAAAGTGTCGATCACGACTTTGAAAAGCGGCTCTTTGCTTTGCGGTGAAAGGGCCATCGCTACTTCCAGTCCGAGGAGTTCGACGGCGACAGGAATCGTAATCTCTTGCGCCTTCAAAGCGGTGAGCCGATCTGCGACCGTGGCGAGAAAGTCAGCCTGCCAAAGCGAGGTATCGATTTTTGAGAGAAGCGAGAACGCCGCGAGAGAAAGGGAAGGGTCTTCGTGATTCAGAAAGAGATCAAAGATGATCTCCTGGGCCTTTGCCTGGGATTCGTGGTCGCGCGTCGGAACCGTGGCATAGACTTCGGCGGCGAGAAGGCGGTCGATGGCCCCGGAACGGATTGCGAGGAGTTTCTCAGTGAGGGCGAGAACGCGGATGCCGTCCTGTCGGGCGAGAAAGAAACGAATTCCGATGTGTTTTGCGGCCGGTTGTTCCAGCTCTTCCGCACTGAGTTGGGTGAGAAGATGTTTCAGGCTGACGTAGTCACCCATTTGCAGGTGAAGTTCGAGGACCTCGAGCCGGTCTTCGCTCGTCGCTTCCGGATGATCAAAGAGCGCTCCGGCGGCAATGAGGAGGTGACGTGACTTCAGTTCCCGGGCACTCAAAAAAAGCTGTCGGAGAATTTGTGAGTCGCCTTCTTTGAGTTGCCACGCGGCGAGCGAGAGGCGCTCCGATTGCTTCCAGTCTCCGCTCTCACCGGCGGCGTAGGCATTGCTCAGGTGAGCGTCGGCGCGAGCGTGATTGATGCGCTGCATGATGCCCTCACGTTTCCAGAATCCTAACCCGACCACAGAGATCGCTGCCACGGCAAGGAGGCATTGAAGGGCGGGACGGTTAAATTTCATGGAACGCGTGAGGAGAAATCAAACTGCGGTGGTGGCCTCGCGGCGGTTCGCCCGAAAGGCGACGACGATGCCGAACGCGGCGATGACGAGGCAGGGGATGACGGTGGACGGTTCCGGCACAGCGCGGAGGTCGTAGGCGAAGTCGTTGTTGGCGCTGCTGCCAGGGTTGCCTATTCCGAGGGAGCCCCCGGAGGCCTCAGAGTTCGCGAAATCAATCGCATCGTCGCTGAGGTTGGAGAGCGAGTTTCCTCTTCCGAGGCGATCATCGAACTCGGGTCGCGTCACGAGTTGAAAGGCGTCATTGCCACTTTGGGCGAGTGCCTGGACTTCGAGGGCGAGGGCCCCGGGTTGGCGGTCAAAGGCAAGCGCGGAAATGAAATCGCTACTTCCCGCGCCGGCGGAGGGGCGGGAACTGCTGACCCAGATGACGTCGCCATTCTGCTGGATATTGAAAAGCGAAGGACCGCCTCCGCCGGAACCGAAGCCCGCTCCATTTCCCAGCGTGATGTTCCAACTGTCAGTATCGCCGGGGTTGCTGCTGCTTGGGTTGTAAGTGAAGTCAGTCGCGACACGAGATCCTGCGACGGTGAGGAAAGTTCCCGCCCGGAGGGTGTCCGAGGTGGAATTGAAGTAGGAAGAGTTTGAGATGATCTCGGCGCTGTTGAAGTTGCGCTCGGTCGAAACGGAACGCGTGTTGGCTCCTGAGTCGCCAAACCAGATGCCGTCGAGCTCCTGCAGAGTGAGATCAGAAGTTAAGAGGAATTCGACATAGCTTTCCTCGTTATGATTTCCGCGAAAAACCTCGTTAATGATGAGGCCGGCCCTCACGGATGAAGAGACTAACATCACCATCACGAAAGAGACGACAATCCATGGGAAAGTCGGCTTCAGGTTTTTGTGGAAGGTGTGAGGCATTAAAAGAGCGGGTGATCAGCTCATGGATTCCTCCGGGGCCTCGAGGCGATTTCTCCAGTAGAGAAAGATGCCGAAAGCGGCAATGAAGAGGCAGGGGATCACCGTCGAAGGCTCCGGCACCGCGCGGAGGTCGTAGGTGACTTCTTCGTTGTTGCCGTTATTGACCACCCCCGGAGTGACGGGGGCCCCTTCGCTGGCGGAAAAGTCAACGCCACCACCTGTCGTCTGATTTGAGAGTGAATTGTTCGGATTTAACACTCCGTCCCACTCCGCGCCGGGATTAAGAATTTGAAAGCCCTCCTCACCCGCAAGCTCGCGCGCTTCGATCTCCTGGCCAAGTGCTCCCTGAAACCAGCCGTAGCCGACGCCGGAGATAAAATCATCTGAGCCGGAACCGGAAGTGGGTCGCGAAGTGCTCACCCAAACGGCGTCACCGAATCCGCCAAGTTCAAAGGGATCCGCGCCGACCGTGGTCGTGATGCCGGCACCCGAGGTGAAGGTTAGATTCCAAGCATCGGAGTTCGTCGTGTTCGCGAAAGTCGGATCGTAGCTGAAGTCAGCAGTGAGGTTTGAACCTCCTGCGACGATGAGTGACCCGGCGCGAACGGTGTCTGTCGTCGCGTTGAAGTAAGAGCTCGCGGCGATAATTTCAGAGGCATTAAAGGAGTTCTCCCGGCTCACATTGGTGGTGAAGAAATTTGAGTCTCCAAACCAGAGGCCATCGAGGTCTTGCAAGGTGATGTCTGAAGTGACGAGGAACTCGACGTAGTCATCGGCAGAGGAATTTCCGCGGAAGATTTCGTTGATGATCAATCCGGCCCGAACATTGGGGACCAGCGCGATTCCCGTGACGAGGACGAGCACAAGGGCACTCGTTTTCCATCGAAAAACGCGGCTGTCTTGAGGCAGTTTCATAGGACAAAATAGAAGTTAAGATAGATTAAATTATAATTACCATAATTTCAAGGAAAAATAAATCTGCTTTTAAGGTGCCTTGAGAGCAAGTCGCCTTACAAGAAGTTCATCAAAAACGCGGCTCGCTTCTTCGCGGGAGGCAAAATTTCGCATTCCTGCCAGCAAGGTTCGCGCGGGAGGCCGCGGATTCCCCTTGAGCGCGCCCCGGATTCGCTGAAGTCGTTGCTCTTTTCCGTCGGCATAAGTTTCGTAAAACGAGCCTTCAGGGAGCCAGGTCGTGCGAAAGACATGAAACCTCCCTGAGGAGGAAGGTCGTTCGAACTCAAGTTGCCTGATCGTGAGGGGTTGCCCCGCGATGACGACTTCACGGGTTGGATGCGTCGCGACGAGGACGGCCCCGCCGGCTTCCATGCAGACTTCAGGAGCATGACCGAGAACGTCGTTGATGAAGTTCGGGGAGCCGGGCTCAAATTCGAAAAAGAAAAACTCGACCGCAGGCGCGTGGACGCGGGCAAGGTCTTTGCGACTGAAGAAACCGGCTTCGCCAGAGGTGAAAGACAACTGCGATTCCAGCTCGGTGAGCCGCTCGGGGAGATCACGAAAGTGAAAGCTGTGACCGAGCACGGCGACCTCGCCTCCGTCATCCGGGAGCTGCAGTTGCAGGAGCGGGGTCTCCTCCCAGCCGCTGTAGTCCGGCTTTAGCCAGAAAGCGACGACGCACTCAATCGTGCAGAGAAGTGCTCCGGCGATGAGCCAGCCGCGATGGGCGCGACAGTGGGGGAGCAGGTTCTGAATGATGTTCATCTTTAGGTGAGTCAGATTTTTTGTCTCGCAGCTTCGCGTCGAGAAGTTCGAGGGAGACGAGGAGTTCTGCGTAGGTTCGCTGCAAGGCGTAGAAAATGCCCGGCCATCCGTCGAAGAGCGTGCCCCGCACGAAGAGTGTGTAGAAAAGAACGACGGGTGCGGCAGGGCAGATGAGGCAGCGGATCTTGTCGGGAAGACCAAACTCACTCCGATCACCGTGGAGCAATTTGTCGACTTCAAGAACCGCGTAGCGATGTTGCGCTTTGAGCCAATGGGCGAGGGGCTTGCGGTCGTCGTGGTCGATGACCGCGCTCAGTTCCCGCGAAGGGGTGTCGCCGGTGAGGAGCTGGGTGTGGCCGTCCTGAACGTAGGTGCAAGAGTCCTTTTGGAAAAGAACCGTCTTCGGTGGGTAGAGCGATGATCGAAGGGGCCGACCGTTCACGCAGTAGCGAAATCGTGACACGTAGCCGTTGATTTCACTTTCCTCCGGGAGTGCCGCAAATTCTTCGACGGCTCTGTCGGATAGCATGAAGTCCGCATCGAGCGCAAGGACCCACGGGGTGCCTGCGAGACTCGTGGCATGATTCCATTGCGCGGAGTGAGAGTCAAAGTCGCGATGTTCGACCCTGACATTGGCATAGCGAGCGCAAATTGAGAGAGTCTCATCGGAGCTTCCTGAGTCGAGGACGATCACTTCAGTGGCCCACTGGAGGCGCTCAAGACAGCGCCCGATATTCGGAGCTTCGTTCAGTGTCAGGATGACCGGAGTAATCTGATCGAGTTTCATGAGCGTGATTGAGTCAATTCCGCATAGAGCGACTCGAGAGATTCAGCCATCGTTTCGACGCTGTAATGAGCGCGCACAAAGTCATGCCCACGATGCGCGATCTGACGCCGGTCTTCTGCGGAGCGCATCAAGTGGGAGAGTCCTGCCGCAATGCCGGAAGATGAGGTGTCAGTGAGAGCGCAGCCGCCGCATTCCGCAGCGGCGGCTCCGACGGCAACCCCGGCGGTGAGGAGGGAAGGAATCCCCGCACCCATTGCCTCGACTGCGGCGATGCCAAAATTTTCGGAAAATGAGGGGAGTGCAAAGAGCGTCGCTTCCGAGAAAAGGCGTTGTTTTTCTGCTCCCTCGACGAACCCGCACCATTCGATCATTCGAGCGTTTTTTGATTGCCTGGCTCTGGATTTGAGCGATTCGACATAGGAGGGATTTCCACTTCCCGCAATTCGGAGGGTCCAACCGCTTGCGACTTCGGGGTCGAGCGAACTCCAGGCGTCGATGAGAGCCTCAAGATTTTTCTTCGGATCAATTCGTGAGAGAAATAAGATCGTGTTAGGAAATTTCGGGCGCTCTTCTGGAATCGTTTCCGGAACCTGAATGCCGAGCGGGATGACCCGGGAGTTCATGGGGATACCGAGGAGTTCCGCCTCGTTTTTTTCCGCTTCACTCGTGAAGTGCATCGCCCCCGCCTTCCTGATCACTGGCGCTTCCCGACAAGCGAGGGAGAACTGCTTCAACCAGCGACGCCGTGATGTGACGCCATACTGATTCAAGACCCCGAGAGGCCGGATCACATAAGGGACCCCGGACTTGGCGGCGATCCTCGCGGCCTCGACACTGGAGTGAGAAAAAAGGGCGTGAATGTGAACGAGATCAAATTCGCGGACTTCGCGTGAGACCCAGCGGGTCAGAGGAAAGCTCACTTTGTAAAACTCTGACTGTCTCGGAAAGGAATGGTGGGCTCCCGTTGGTGAAGGTGCGATCTCCGCTTTTCCATGAGTCGTCGCAATGACAAGCTCGTGACCGCGCTGCGAGAGGCCTTCCACCATGAGGGGGAGGACATGGCTCGGGCCACCTTCGCTTCGCGAGACTGAGGGAATGACGTGGAGAATTCTCATTCGGCGAAGAGAAGATTCGGGTGCTCGCTCAGGATTCGGGCGAGCTGTCGGTCGAAGGCGTCGCGCCCGAAAAGACGGATGCACTCCCGGTGCTGCCGACCGCGGTCGGGGGCGGGGCGATTCAGTTCGATCTCGATCGCGAGGCGGACGCTCTCGGAAGAGCGGGGCGAAATGAGAGCGCCGAGTTTTCCCCCCGCAAGCGCATCGACCGCACCGTCCTCATTGCCGGCGATGACGGGGAGACCGGAAGCGGCGGCTTCGAGAAAGACGATTCCGAATCCTTCTTTTCGGCTTGGGAGTACGAAGAGGTCGGCGCTTCGGTAGAGGTCAGGGAGTTCGGCTTCTTCAATAAAGCCGGGAAAATGGCAGCGATCAGCGACCCCGAGAGTGAACGCCTTTTTCTGAAGTCTCGGCAGATCGTTGCCGCGTCCGCCGAGGACCCAGTGCAGCTGCGGATGAGATTGAATCAGTTTCGGGAGTGCTTCAAGAATGAGATCATAGCCCTTGCCGGTCTCTGTTTCATCAAGACGGCAGACCGTGAGGATGACGGTGTCCGTTTTGGAAAGTCCGAAGCGTTCGCGCCATGGCGTGGCGGGCTCTGCCGGGTAAAACGTTTCCGCTTCAACCATGTTCGGAAGCACCGCCATGGGTGGATGATGATGTGAGAGCGAAGCCCCGAGACGCCCGGCGGTGTAGTGGCTTACTGGCAGGAGCAGGTCCGCGTTCCTCAGGCCGAAGCGAACTTGCGAGGAGGGGGTCCAGGCGTCAATCCCGTGAGCGACACTCAGAAAGGGCGTTCCGTTGCATCGCTTTGCCAGAGCGAGGAGAGGTGACGGGTTCGGGTGCGTCGAAAAAATGGCGGGATGATTTCCTGAGGAGCGAAGCGCGTGGAGGAGCTTCCATTTCCGCTTCCAGGGACTGCCCTCCCCGCAGGGAATGAGGTTTCGATTCTCCGCAAATTCGCGGGGAAGATCGCTTGGACGATCATTCGTCGAGATCACCGCGACGCGCGTTCCGAGAAGGCGATCAAGCGATTCGATGAAGCGGAGGGAATAGCGCTGCACGCCACCGGAACGGCGGAAAAGCTCAGGGACAAGAACGAGTGGTGATTTACGCTCCATTTTTCGAGGCGATCTTCTTCAAAGAGTTCACGAGGCTGCGGGTGGCGTTGGCGTAAGAGAATCGCGCGACTTTCGAGGCCGCCGCCGCGCCCATCTGACGGGTCTTTTCCGGATCTTGAAAAGCGCCGGTGAGGGCTGCGGCGAGGGCTTCCTGATCGCCGGCCGGAAAGCGCCAGCCGGTCGTTCCCTCCTCGATCAGGTCAGGGCCGCACCCGACGTGTGTGCTCACGATGGCAGGTCGGCCGAGATTCATGCATTCATTGACGGCAAGGCCCCAGGTCTCGCCGCGGCCCTGCGAGGGAAGAACGAGGAAGTCACCGCTCGCGTAAGTTCGAGGCATCAGGGTTTGATTCTGAAAGGGGGCAAAAAAGACATCCTTGCCGAGTCGTTCACCGGCTAAGTGACGCAATTCCGACTCGAGCACCCCGTTTCCCACGAAGAGAAGCGCGGGACGCCGTGGAAAAGTGTCAGGGTCGAGAGAGAGGAAGGCGTCCAGCAAATCCTGTGGTCGTTTCTTGGTTTCGAATTTTCCAGCGAAGAGAGCGACGGGACGGGCGGGGTCTATCCCCAGTTCCTGCTTCCATGTTCCTGAGGCGCTCTCGGCAGCGGGGCGGGCTTCACGAAATCGGTCGTTGTCGATCGCGTGAGCGCAGCGGGTGATCTTTCGATCCGGCACTCCGGCTGCTTTGAGGTAGCCGTCGTGGGCACTGCCGACTGAGAGGAAGGAGGAGACGCGGCGGAAGAGAAGGCGGCGGGCGAAGGTCGAGAGGAATGCTCGCATTCCCGAGCTGCCGTTCAGTTCATGCGAATCGCCGCGAAAGAGAATCGGAATGTCTTTCAGCGAGGGCGAGAGAAGCACCCTGAGGTGGGATTTCCACGCGTAGCCGAAGAGAAGAATCGCGTCCGGACTCCAGGATTTGATCCGGGCGGTGAGGCCCGGATTGTTGAGTCCATTGAAATGATGCGTTCCGGGATCGCTGCTCACATTTTCGACGAACTCGGCGGGATACCCTTCGAGGAGAGGGATGTCCCATTTCACCTTTTTACCAAACGTCCGATCCAGATTTCCGGTCGTGTCAGGATTCCAAAGGTAGAAGACCCGCAGATTCAGATCGCCGGATTCTACGATCTGGCGGAACCACGGCGCGTAGTACTGAATCGGATGCGAGAGCACCACGGCAAGACGGGGGCATGAGGCGCGATCAGTCGTTTCGCGCTTCGTTGCGAGAGGTGGGGCGAAAGTCATGGCCGTGAGATCTGCGGCGCGGTGCGACGAAGTGAAACCGGTGGTGCTCCGGAGCGAAACCAGAGACAGACGAACCAACTGCCGATCGCGACGACGACGAGAAATTGGAAGGTCGAAGTGACGAAGACACTGGAGACCATCTCGAAGGAAGTCGTCACCTTGAGAAGGAGGGCGAGGAGGATGAGTCCCTCGATGGAGAAAAGTTCTTTTCGGATCGAGAAATACTCCAGCTTCCCACAGACAAATCCGCCGAGAAGACCAAGGAAGATCGGGCCGAAAAACACCCCGAAGTTTCCCACCGCCTCAGGAAGGAGTCCCCACGCGATGTAGGTTTTTTCGGTCTCCTCACGGGTCTTCTGCCGCTCGAAATGGAGATTGAGGAGGACCTGTCCCTCATGCGATCGCGGTTTGTCGTGCCAGAGAAATCGGGGGACGAGGAGCGGGGGAATGAGCGCGTAGGTTTTTCCGAGGAGGGTTGGTTTCCCCTCCGACTCAATCGAGTTCACGACAAAGGTCAGGATCTGGAGGTTGTCGATCCGGTCGAGAAGATTCTGGCCTTCCTCCTCCTTCGAAGGTTTCGCTGTGGTGGGTTCGAAAAGATCGTCCTCCTTCCAGAGGAGTTGCTCCGCACTGACGGAAGCCCAGTCGAGATAGAAGGTCGGCAGCTGAGAAATCGCGAGCCGGGTCGTGTTTGTTTCTGAATCCCAGTATTTGTCGCGGACCGTGAATTTTCCCTGGTTGAGGAAAGCGAGAATCGCGAAGGCCGAGATCAGGAAGAACCAGGGGAACTTCGCGCGACCCAGGGCCATGCCGATTGAGGTGGCGATGATGAGCCCGGTCGCGGCGGAGAGAAGGACGTCGGCAATCGAAAGGAAAAAGATGCTCGCGAGGAGAACCCAGTAGATCACCGCTTTGATCCGCTGCGGGTGATCGACAAGAGCGATGCCGCCGATGAGTGCCCCGAACATTGAAGCGGCATCCGATCCCGTTCGGATCACAGGGAAGAGACTCCAGAGAGAGCCGGGAAGTAGTTGGTAGAGGAGACCGGAGCGGGTCGTGAGGTAAAAGGCAATACTGGAGCCGAGAAGAGCGAGGCAGAGGTTTGCGGTTCGTGGCGATGAGGTGATATTTCGGTCACGAAAGAAGGGCCAGCGTGTCAGTGGAGGAGGCCCGGCGGATCGACTCCCCATCCGATGCCCTGCGAGTGCGGAGAGCAAAAGGAGAACCACGGAAAAGGCCGAGAGGTAAAGCGTGCCACTCGAGATTATGCTAAGATTTTCATCCCCGACAACGAGAGGCATTGCATAAATCATTCCCTGTTGAAGCAGGAAAAGAGGAAGGAACGGAAGTCCTTTGATCGAGCGTGAGGCCCAGGACCAAATGCACCCTAACGCGACGACACAAAGAAGGGTGAAAATGATGGCATGGTCGCTATTGCCGCTGAAGAAAAGGTGGCCGGCACCGAGGAATGCGGCTGATCCTAGAATCGTGATTCCGCTTTGATGCAAACGCGGCGAGCGGGACGTGACTTCCCCGAACGAGTTCGGAGGAAGCGTCGGTCCCGTCGGGATTGGTTGTTCTCTTTGCGCTGAGTTCATGAGGTGAGGCCGATTTCCTCCCTGTCGCGGCTCAACGTCTTGAGGCAGTCCTGGAAGAAGTCGGAGAACCGGGCGGCCTGCGAGTCTGCCGAGTAGGGCACGAGGGCTTCGCGCTTCAGGGGCGTCTCGACGCTTTTCGGATTGCCGTTAAACTGAAGGGCAATCCGATCTGCGATCTGAGTAGCGTTGTCCGTTTCGCGAAAAGGAATCACGACGGCACCTCCGGCTTCCCGGGCGATCGAAACGACGCTGCTCTCTTCGTGAAAGACGGCGAGAGTCGGGGTCCCGGCGAGGAGGTAGGGAAAAATTTTCGAGGCGGAGTAACCCGGATCGTTTGAGCCGGGGACGAGGAGGAGATCGGCATCTTTAAGGCAGCGCAGGACTTCCGAGTAGGGGATGCGGTTGGGGTCTTCTTTGACGAGGTCTTGAAGGCTGTATTCCTGAGCGAGACGATTCACCGGAGAGGTTGGGCCGGAGCTGGTTTGATATTCGGTGCCGACAAAGTGGATGACGAGAGATTCGAATTTCGTTGGATCGGAATGACGGAGCCCGGTGATCGCGGAGAAGATTCCGCGCAGGGAAGTCTCCATGTAGTCGCCGCAGCGTCCCGCGTAGAGCCAGTGCTGTTTTCCGTCGTTTGGGTCAAAGATCGATTGACTTGATTTTCCCTGCGCTGCTCTTTCGAGTTCGTCGAGATCGACAGGGAAGGGAGCAACGAGGCTCGGAATCTGAGCGGCCGAAAAGCGATCATCACCGGTCCAGGGGCGGAAGACCCGGGTCGGGTAGCGTTCCTGGAGTTGGCGAGGGTAAGCGGCGGAGACGCTTGTGATTCCGGCGCATTCCTGCAGGACGCGAGGCTCCGAGATTCGGTTGAAAAAGTCAGCGGCGGCAAATTTGACCCGTCCTCCCGGTGGGTTGATGTCAGGATGTTCACGGTAATAATCGTTTACCCAGGGATCTTGGAAATCCATGAGGTAGGGAATCTCAAATTTCGACTTCCAGTAGGGACCGAGGAGATGGGTGCCGAATTGAGTCGTAGAGAAATAGACGAGGTCGAAACCTCCATTTCTCAAGAGGCGATTGCCCTCCCGGCGCAGCGCCGAAAAGGATCTCGTCGAGACGCTCCCGAGGCCGGGGAGATTGCTCAAGGGCGCTCCGAAAGCCTTGACCCGGTGGATTGGGCTTCCTGCCGGGAGCGAGGAGGAAAGCCATTCGTCCTGCGGGAAGTCGACACAGTCGGGCGCCACCGCGAGGACGGTTGCGTGAATTCCGTGTTTCTCAAAATGGGGAAGGAGAAGGCGGACGCGCTGCATGTCCGGCGCGTTCGTCGGAGCAAAGTGAGGGGAGACGATGAGGACCTCAATCATGAGGGGTCAGCACAGGCGGCTTGCAGGGATTTTCCAAGTTGTGGAGCAAAACTCGACCATGCCCAAGTCGTCGCGGCAGCGTCGAAGGCGGCATCTTTGGCGGCGTTCAGGGCCGTGCGATCGTCGACAAAATGTTGCAGAGCCCGGACGAGCTCAGTGTGCTCGTTGCAGGGGATGAGGAGACCGGCGCGCGGGCATTTTTCCATGACTTCACGCTGTCCTTTCGTGTCCGTTGCGATCACCGCGAGATGGCTTCTCAGATACTCGAAAATCTTGTTGGTCGCGGTGAGGTCCCTGTTCCGAACGCGGAAGTCTTCTAGAGCCAGGCCGACGTCGAATTTTGAACTCGCGAGCGAAAGCTGATCGTTAGGCACTGTGTCGTGTCTGGTGATCCGGTCGGAGGGCAGATGCCGGAACGTTTCTTCGAACCACCCTGAATACTGTCGGAGATTTCCGCGGAGATGCAGTTCCCAGTCGCCCTCAACTTCGCGCAGCGCTTCGGCCAACGGCTCAAGACCGCGGCCGGGACCGATCGTCTGAGAAAACCAGTAGAAGCGGACTGGCGCGAGAGATGGTGAGCTGTTTTCCTCAGCGTCCGGTTTGATGGAAATAGGAAAGGTGTTAGGAATCGTGAGAGGAGCACGGCGGCATCCCGAAGAGATCGTGAGCGCGTTGCTCAGTGCCGTCGTCGTT
>Ga0222653_1000295_pt1 | contig 30715 bp, 19 predicted proteins | sample AntAcemetagen419_FD_179856 | JGI IMG/M metagenome (GOLD analysis project Ga0222653, IMG submission 179856) | Saline water microbial communities from Ace Lake, Antarctica - #419 | ecosystem: Environmental > Aquatic > Non-marine Saline and Alkaline > Saline | place: Antarctica: Ace Lake...
AGTAATTTTGCTCGACCAGTCGCTGGTGGGGCAGACGCCACGAAGTATCCCCGCAACCTACCTGAATCTGTTCGATGATATCAGAGGTGTATTCGCTCAAACAGCCGACGCAAAATTACGTAATCTTTCTCCCAGGCATTTCAGTTTTAACAGCAAGAATGGTGGCCGCTGCCCGGAATGCAAGGGAACCGGTTTCATTGAGATCGATCTACAATTTCTGGCAGACTTGACGATGGTTTGTCAGGAATGCCATGGCAAACGTTATCAACGTGAACTATTGGAAATCAAATATCGCAAACTCAATATCGCCGAGGTTCTGGAACTGACCGTTGATGAAGCGTTTCCTTTTTTCCGCGGCCAACCAGCTTTACAGAAGAAATTGAAACGCTTAAAAGACGTTGGTCTGGGTTACATCCCGCTGGGCCAACCCGTCTCCTCTCTATCCGGTGGAGAGTGCCAGCGTTTGAAGCTGGCAGCCTACCTGACAACCAGCAGCCGCAACAAAACACTCTTTCTGATGAATGAACCCACCTGTGGTCTACATCCGCTTGATATTCAATATGTCTTGAATTGTTTTGAACATTTGCTGGCGGCAGGACATTCCATCATCATCATTGAACACAACCTGGATGTCATCCGTGCCGCCGACCATATTATCGACCTCGGTCCCGAAGCCGGTGAAGCAGGGGGCTGCATTGTAGCGACGGGAACACCGACAGAAATTGCTCAGCATCCCATATCGCATACCGGATCAGCGCTCAAAAAACAGATGACTGCGAATTAAAGTACGTCCTCCGTCATCTTTTTCGTCGTTGTCGTTTTCCTTTTTTCCCGGCCCGTGATGATTTCCCCGTCTGGGATTGCCCCGACTTGCCATCCTGTTTTTTGAGATCGTCAATCCGATCCCTCAATATTGCAGCACGCTCAAATTCCAGTTTCTCTGCTGCTTCCAGCATTTCTGTTTCCAGTTCGACCAAGAACTCCTGAGTAATGTATTCTGACTCATCAGAAAACCCAACAGACTCCCGCACAAACTGCTGTGCTTCCTTTTCGCCTTCGATACCGCGCTTGATTGCTTTTTTGATCGACTCTGGTGTGATTCCATGCGCGCGGTTATATTCTTCCTGAATGGCACGACGGCGTTCGGTTTCGTCAATCGCATTCTGCATACTCTGCGTCATTCGGTCTGCATACAGAATCACTTCCGCATTGACGTGCCTGGCGGACCGCCCGATCGTTTGAACTAAACTGGTTTCACTCCGTAAAAATCCTTCCTTGTCTGCATCGAGTATCGCAACCAATGAGACTTCAGGAATGTCCAGCCCCTCGCGCAATAAATTGATTCCCACAACGACATCATATTTCTTTTCTCTCAAACCTCTCAATATTTCGACGCGTTCAAAAGCATTCAATTCCGAATGCAGCCACGCACACTGAATGCCTTGCTCTTGAAAATAGGATGTCAGATCTTCAGCAAGTCGTTTCGTCAACGTTGTGACCAACACACGTTCATTTACCTTGATGCGTTTAAATATTTCGTCTTTCAAATGCGGAACCTGACCACGCGCCGGGACGATACGAATGACAGGATCAATCAAACCAGTAGGGCGAATGACCTGTTCAACAACTTCGCCTCCGACCCGCTCCAGCTCCCAGTCGCCGGGGGTTGCTGAAACGAAGACAGTCTGCTTGCGGCGTTCGTTCCATTCATCAAAGGTCAACGGACGGTTATCCAGCGCCATCGGCAAACGAAATCCGTGATCGACGAGGTTCGTTTTACGTGAACGATCTCCTGCGTACATCGCACGAACCTGCGAGACCGTCACATGCGATTCGTCCACAAATAAAAGGTAATCATCCGGGAAAAAGTCCAGTAACGTATCTGGCGGCGTTCCCGGTTTTCTTCCCGCTAAAGCACGACTGTAATTCTCGATCCCCGGACAAAAACCGACCTCTTCCAGCAACTCGATATCGTAACGCGTCCGCGCACTTAATCTCTGGGACTCCAGTAATTTTCCTTCACTCTGCAAAACCTGAAGCCGTTCATCTAGTTCATTTTGAATCTCTTTGATCGCCGACTCGATCCGCTCCTGAGGCAACACAAAATGCTTGGCCGGATAAATATAGGCTTCTTGAACAGTTCGCAGCACTTCGCCTGTTAAGGGATTGATGACTGCCAGGTTTTCAATTTCGTCTCCCCAGAATTCAATACGATACGCAAACTCTTCATATGCCGGCCAGCATTCAACGACGTCTCCCCGAACGCGAAATTTCGCCCGCGATAACTCGACATTATTTCGATCATACTGAATGTCAATTAATTTCCGCAGCATCTCATCGCGGTCAATTTCAACTCCCACTCTGAGCGGAATCATCATTTCCAGATAATCTTTGGGAGATCCCAAGCCGTAAATGCAACTCACACTGGCCACAACAATCACATCGCGGCGGCTGACCAGTGCACTCGTCGCCAGTAATCTTAAACGGTCAATCTCGTCATTGATCGACGCATCTTTCTCGATGTAAATATCGCGCTGCGGGATATACGCTTCCGGTTGATAGTAGTCGTAGTAACTCACGAAATACGTGACAGCGTTATTCGGGAAAAACTCTTTGAACTCCGAATACAATTGCGCGGCCAGAGTCTTATTATGCGAGAGAATCAAAGCAGGCCGCCCCAATTCGGCAATGACATTCGCCATCGTGAACGTTTTACCCGAGCCCGTTACTCCCAGCAAAACCTGCTCTGACTTCCCCTCTCTGATCCCCTTAAGCAACCCCTCGATGGCACGCGGTTGATCACCCGAGGGTTGAAAGTCACTTTTCAGTTGAAAAACAGACATAGTCGCTCATTCCTTTGATTCTGCAATATTCTCTGCAGAATAGTTCTGGCACACTAACACACAGATGTGAAACGGGGATATCACTGTCTATTGTAGAGAATTGCCTTCGATCAGGGAAAGGGACCAAAAGCGCAGAATTAACCCCCGCTCCATTTAGGAAGCGAAAGCGAGAAAACGCAACTTAGAATTCTCCCCTTGTGCCTGGACAATTGAGGGCTTAGTCTTCGGAAGCGGTTTCCTCGGATGCGTTTTCTGAAGCAGGCTCGATCTTAGTTGGCGGCTTCAGTTCCGAAGAATCTTCTTCTGCCGCTGCAAGACTGCTGCCACCCTGAGCTTCACCTTCTTCTTCAGGCAGAGGAGGCATGATCCAAATTTCGCCGTACTCTTGCGGTTGATCCGCTCGAAACTGATGATGTCGCAATAGTTCCAGAATCGCCAGAAAGATTCCAATGATGCGACTGCGAAGTTTTTCGCCTTCAAAGAACGAACTGAATGTCACCCGCTGTTCTTCCCGAACACGCGTACCAATCCGTTCGACATAAGTGGAAATCGGGGTATCATCATAAGTGATACTGGATTCTTCTTCGACTTCCTTGCGTTTAACGACGCGTGCCAACGCACTTACCAGGTCCCAAAGCTCAACCTCTTTAATCAAGTCTTCGGAGGGATCTTTACCCGACTTGGGACGCTCATCTGTTAATCGCGGATAGCGTTCCTGCCATTCTGCAGCATGTTCTTCCAATACATTGGCAGCATCCTTGAACTTCTTATATTCCAGTAACTGTTGAATCAAATCGCTGCGTGGATCGTCGATGACCTCTGCGACTTCCTCCTCTTCGGCCCGGGGAAGGACCATCCGACTTTTGATTTCCGTCAATGTGCTGGCCATCACGATAAAATCGCCGACCAAATCCAGATCCATCAATTCCAATACATCAAGAAACTCATTGAATGAGGAAGTAATGGAAGCGATCGGGAAGTCGAGAATATCCAGTTCATTACGTCGAATTAAATATAACAGCAAATCCAATGGACCACTGTATATATTAAGATCAACACGGTATTGAGCAGTCGCCATAGTTTCATTTCGGGCTTTTTTGACAGGCACAGTTTCCACGATCCGTCGTTAAACCGTTTTCTGCCATTTAGTTACACCGTATATTTCAATCAGAAATCAATACAATGGTTTGTCAGAATTCGCGCGATTCCTTCGCATACTATCGTTATCGTCAGATTAACCGTCACAAATTCAAATATTCCCCATCGTGGTCGCAGAAATAAAAAATCGGCAAGTCGTTATGACTTGCCGATTTCGAACACATCGACTCACAATGATACAAAGCGGAATCACTTTCTACGAATTCGTAACGGCCGCTGGTCCATCCTGAATGACCAATTGGCCCGAAGCAATTCAATTAACCCGAACTCGGGTCAGGCAGCTTTGCGAACAGGCATTTGCAGAATTTGTGGTTCTGGCTCTTCACAGGCAGCCAGGAAGTTTTCGAAGACCTGCATATCCAATGCAGAAGCAGAGTGATTTTGCGGATGCCATTGAACGCCCACACAAAACCAGTCTTCATCCGGAACTTCAATTGCTTCGACAACGCCATCGGGAGAGGTAGCTGAAACAACAAACATTTTGGAGATATACTTAACGGCCATGTGATGCTGGCTGTTTACGCGAATCTCGCCAGGACCATACATTTTGTCAACGCGGGTGCCTGGTTCGATATTGATAATGTGTCTTAAATTGGCCTCGACCCCATCACGATGATACATGGCCCCGGGAATATCTTCTGTCACGTGCTGATGCAGTGTTCCGCCACTAATGACATTCATCATCTGCATTCCAGAACCGATTGCCAATAGAGGCATTTTCATTTCCATGGCCATCCCACAGATACGACGATCGAAGTCTTCGCGACGCAAAGGCATGGCGCGGGAAGCAGGGTGTTTTTCAAATCCCAGCCGAATGGGATCCAGGTCTAAAGCACAACCGGAAAGTACCAGACCATCTAACTGACTTAAGAACTGCTTTAAATCATCGTCATCGCATAAAGGCGGAACCATCACTGGGATTCCACCGGCATCGGTAACCGAATCATAATAGCCAGTATAAAACCAGCTTAAAGCCTGCGTCTCTTTTTGCTCGGGGCGAAAGTCCCCGGTAATTCCGATCAAGGGTTTTTTGGACATTGGTTCCATCCTTCACTTCAATGCACTTCCTGTGCGGTCAAAAATATAATGGGGTAACAACGGGAATTCCCCAACTAGCAGACCGGCGGAATCAAACTGCAAAGAGACTCGCAATAGAAGTGCGTTCGAGTGGATGAAAATCCCCCCTGATCGAACGAATAGAAATAGAATCCATTCTCTTCTTGCGGTCCGTTCCTTCGGTCCGTCTGCTACTGACAAAATACAGTAACCTCAAATGTCTGATGCTTCTGAATCATTTCAATTCACTTGAGTGAGCGGATCTTAGTAACCTGAAAACAGGCTGTCCAGCGAATCGGGTATTTTGAGTGAATATTCTGACATTCGATATTTTGCATACCATATGTTGTGTCAGATTCAAAACTACCAGTCAAATTCATCATCAGTTCCCCCTTTTTTTTTCAGATCCCCCAGATTCTGTCGCAAATCGAATGAAAATGAATTGAGATTGACGGTTTCAATTCTCTCTTCATTCACATAATAATAACCTGAAAACAAGTCTTTTATCACCTATTGACCGGCTGAAGCCTTCCAGTAAACTTTGTCACAGGAGTCGCGCGCGTGGGAAATTTTTCTTCGCAGTGATGGTATCAGCGCCCGTTGATTTTATTCACTATCCAAACAGCTTGTTTTCCCCTGCTTTGAACTCCATAGACTAATTTCAGATTAAAAAAAGACGACCAATTTTGCTGTTATCAAACCGTTTCATACGACATTCAAACCCAGTACACGCTCCTTGATTGCACGTTCGAATGAGGTTCACAGTCCATCACAGCACCTTGATTTTGAGACGCCCTTAGGCAACATGATTCACAGCCATCACAAACAAGCTTCCTGAAAAAAGACTGGCATTGAATCATCGTAGCCAGACCCATTCTACCCGATATCACAGCAAGCACAGAGATGAACTTCAAGAGATACCTGGAATCGAAGTCATCACAAGCAAGATTGTGCGGCTTTAAATTTTCAGGCCGTTTCCACAGCTTCAGACTGAGGTTGTTTTTGTCTGGGAATGGGAGGCAATAGCATCGCGCCCAGCGTCGCCAGAATCAGACAGGGGATGATGGCGTGAAACGCCTGATGCGGAACATCCAGCGCGACAAAATGACTCGTGATTTTTGCTTGAATCATTCCGCCTCCCCCCCAGGCCATGCCCATCGTAATCGCCGAGGCAACTCCGCCTCCATTCGGAAACAACTGATGCGAATAAGAAACCATCGCCGGACTGGTGCCCCATAAAACCAAACCGCTGGGAATCAAAAGCAGTGTCATCAGCCAGGTCGGACAACCTTCCCAGCCGAGCACAAACATCAAGGGAATTCCCAAGAGCGGACAACCAATCATAAATGCTTTTTCGTGCCCCGATTTGAAACGGAACGCCATCAGTAACATGCCCGCGCTGGCAGAAAACAGGAACACAGATTGCATCATGCCGATCTCGATGGCAGAGGCATTCTGTTTCTCCAGAATGAAGGAAATCAACTTATCCATCGCCATATTCGGCACCAGCCGCAGCGAACAGACCAGGAATAAAAAGAAGGCCAGATACAGTCTGCCCTCAAGCATCTGAGAAAGTGTCTGTGCTGGCTTTTTACGGTCCCGTTCAAAAAGTTCGGCGGGTGGCTTCCCGAATCGATACAGAAACAGAATCAGACCGGAATAGATGGGGGCCAGAATCCAGATACTGGAAAGTCCCCAGGTAGTCACAATAGCGCCACAAATAATCGGGCCCAGTGCCAGCCCCATTGCACCACCAAACATAAACAGCGAGAGACTGCGGGTTCGGCGTTCCGGAATCAGAGAGCCTGCCACGACGGCTGCTTCCGGATGAAAGGAACCAATGCCGATTCCCCCCAACAATAATGCCAGGCTTAAAACAATCACGCTGTTAGCCGGCCCTACCATCGGCATCATAATCGCCCCCAGTAAAGGCCCTATCCACAAAATGGATTTGATGGGATAGCGATCTCGAATATAACCAAACACCGGTTGTGCCAGAGATGAGGCCAGCGCATGAATCGTCAACACAATGAACAAGGTGTTCTCGGTCAATGAATGCACGCGTTTTAATTCACCCCATAAAGGCCCTACAACAATTGCCGAAGCGTCAACAATTATATGAGTCAGAGTGAGGCAGACCAGACAACGATAGGCGTGAGACATTTTCAGGTAAACTTCCAGGCGGGAATTCATTCAGGAATCAGGGTTCATTCTACATGGCAGGACAACAAAATGGGAATCAGGTTCGTGGGACTGACCTGCTGTTTTTGCGACATTTCCGGATTCCGGCATCAAATGGCTTGTATTGTGATTTCTCTTTGAAAAAGTTATACCTGCGGTATCGCCATGAATTCCATTTGACATTTTCAAGAAAGAACGTTTGTTGGACGCTACTCTAGAGTGGACTTTTGAATCAACCAGTGAAAATGAGACCCAACGTCTGGGAACCATGCTGGCAAAACAGCTCGAACCTGGTACGGTGATCGCCTTAAACGGTAATCTCGGCGCGGGGAAAACCCGTCTGGTTCAGGCGATTGCTGAGGCAATGGGCGTAGATCGTAGTGAGGTGAATAGCCCCACATTTGTTCTGATCCAGGAATATCATGGCCGCCTGCCTCTATATCACTTTGACACGTATCGCTTGAAAGATACCGACGAATTTCTGGAACTGGGTGCCGATGATCTGCTGTATGCGGACGGCGTGTGCCTGATCGAATGGGCCGACAAAGTCGCAGAAGTCTTACCCCGTGATCTGCTGCAAATCGAGATCGAACACACGTCTGAAACAGCGCGAACCTTTCGTTTTCAAGGGCAGGGCCCCCGCGCAATTAAAATCGTAAATGCGCTGAAAGAAGAGGATCCTGCATGCTCCAGTTAATGGGACCAGAAGACAAGCTGTTAGTCACAGGCGGAACAGGACTGGTCGGCAGCCAAGTAATTCAGCGCGCTCGCACAGCAGGTGTTCCGACGATCGCGCTCGTGCGTTCTGCGTCGCAGGCAGAGTTTTTGAAGTCGCAAGGCGCAGAAGTGGTCGAAGCAGATCTCACTCAGAAAAAAACGCTGGACGACGTTCTCCACGGCGTGACGATTGTCGTACACACTGCTGCAAAAGTAGGTGACTGGGGAAGTACCGACGAATACCGCAAAACAAACGTCGCCGGATTCGAGAATCTGCTGTCAGCACTTCAGGAACAATGCTTGATCAAACATTTGATTCACATCAGTTCGCTGGGGGTTTATGAAGCCCGCGATCATTATGGTACAGATGAAACGGAACCTCCCCACACGGCAGGCATTGATGGCTACACGCTCAGCAAAATCGAAGCGGAACAGCTCCTGCAACAGCAGGCAGTTCCCTATACGATTCTGCGACCCGGATTTATTTACGGCCCCCGTGACCGCACCGTTCTCCCTCGGATCATGGAACGATTGAAATCGGGCCAGTTCGCCTATCTCGGCTCTCCCGAAAAATTAATGAACAACACGTACGTCGAACATCTGGTCGATGCCATCTTTCTGGCATTATTCAACGAAGACGCCTTGAGTCAGATTTACAACATCACCGATGTGACACTGGTCAGCAAACAGAAATTCATCTCTACGATCGCTGAGTTGTGTGATTACAAGGTGCCCCAAAAAGTGGTCCCGCTGCCGATCGCACGCAATCTGGCCCGAATTCTGGAAGGGCTCTGGAAACTGCTGGGAAAAAAACAGGCCCCCATCCTCTCCCAGGCGCGAATTAAATTCCTGGGGCTGAATCTGGATTTCAGCACACAAAAAGCACAACAGGACTTGAACTACTATCCCGAAAAATCGTTTCAGCAGGCGATGACTGAAACCATCGACTGGTTTCGCCAGAACCAGAAAATCCCTTAAACCAGCCATGTTTCATAAAAAACCGCTGATAAATCCCCTATGAATTTAAGGGCGAAACTTAGTTCATTGGAAATCAGGCAATTGACCTCGGTCATCTCTCGCAGGTAGAATACCGTATATGGAAAATGAACTTACACAAGTGCCAGTACTACCTGAATCGCAACAACAGCCAGCTCCCCCAAAGTGGTCGTGGCGGCGGTATATTATCAACTCCCTGATTCAAGTGACCGTTTTATTGTCGCTGTATATACTTTCCTTGGGTCCCTTCTTCTGGGAATGGTATTCTTCATTTAATTCGATGAGTTCCCCATTCTTCGCCGCCTTCTACATGCCGCTCTTATATGCCTGTGACTATATTCCGCCACTTTCTGATGGCGTAAACTGGTACGTCAATCTCTGGATCGGCTGAGCTCAGAATCTGCAGACTCTCTACCCGAATACAATTTCAGGGTAAACCTGCCTGCAAAGCGGCCACTCATTTCGATTTCAAATTAAGTTCCATAATATTCTTATCCGGGTAAATCTTAAATTTGATATTGCCATGGGTCACACGCACAAAATCATCCTGCGTCGGAAACGGCTTAAAGTCTCCCATCTTGAATACTTCGATCGTGTTAGTTCCCTGCACAGGCCCATACTCTTCAGGGATCGAAAATTTTCCGTTGAGCACTCGGCCACAGATCGCAGGCATATTCTCGGCATGCGCCCCGTCAGGCTGAAAAGTAACCGTGCCCCAGCGCAGGGGAGTTCCATCGATGTTAATGCTCCCTTCGACGGCACTACGTTTTGCGTCTGTCAAAAACCCTGAACTTTTGAGCCAGTTCATCAGCAGATCAGTCCAGCCCACCAGTGCGGGATACCCGGGAGCCAGACTCACACCGTGCCGTCCATGACGATAAATGTGCATCTCGGCAGGTACGCCAGCTTGATTCAGAGCCTGATAAAAGCTGATACTGTTCATGGGTGGCACAACTTGATCATCGCTGGTATGGAAGAGAAACGTGGGTGGTGTGTCTGCTGTCACTTGTAGCTCATTTGACATCAATTTGAGCAGTTTGGGATCGGGATTCTCGCCTAACAGATTTCGCGCCGAGCCTTTATGACCAAAATCCTGTGACATTGTAATCACGGGATAACAGAGAACCGCAAAGTCGGGACGACAGCTCACCTGATCTATCGGATCAGAACTCTCCGTGTTCCCGGAATCGAAGTGAGTGGCAGCCGTCGATGCCAAATGACCGCCGGCAGAAAAACCCATCACACCGATCCGTTGCGGATCGACGCCCCATTTTGCAGCATCGTTTCTCACGTAGCGAATTGCGCGTTGTACATCCTGCATGGGAGTCGGATGCGGGTAATGACGCCCCAGACGATAACGTAAGACAAAAGCACTGATCCCATTTCGGTTCAAGAATTGCGCAATTTGATGTCCTTCTGTATCAACGGCCAAACCGCCATATCCACCGCCCGGACAGACCACAATCCCCGCGCCTGTGCGCTTGTCTTCAGGAGCCGGGTAAATCCAGAGTCCCGGTTTATCTGAGTCTTCCGTGCCTTTCGCACCGGGAGCACCATCCGGCCAGAGCAGGGTTGGCTCTTTTTCCGCGGCCTCGGTTAAAGTCGATTCTGTAAAACAAACGATCAATGCCAGGCAGGCACTCAAACTGAAAAAAAAGTGGCGCGCTGTTTTCATTTTCATTTACCCTGTTATCTGCAGCCAAAAATGATATGGACTTTCTTATCATCAACTATTGTACATATCAAAAACCAAAATCTCAAAGCCACGCGGTTGATTGACAAACCAGAGAATCCAAATACACTCTTGGTTGGGAAGCAGTTAGAGAACTCTCTCCGGTTTCCTTCATCAAAATATCTCTCACAGCTCAAGCTGAATACTGCCTGGATGGCATCCAAATAGACCGGAGCACGGAACATTATGAGCGACCCACGCCCTTTTGCTCATCTGCATTGCCACACTCACTTTAGTATGCTGGATGGTGCCAGCCGCATACCGGAAATGGTGAGTAAAGTGAAAGACGCTGGTATGAATTCGCTCGCGATCACCGATCACGGCAATTTGTACGGCGCCATGGATTTCTACCAGCATTGCCGCAGCCAGGACGTCAATCCGATCCTCGGGCTGGAAGCTTATATCGCGCCCCGCAGTCGTTTCGAAAAAGGCGCCTCGCGAATGAAAGAGGCCAGCTTTCATCTAACTTTGCTGGCACAAAACCGCAAGGGTTTTGAAAACCTGATCAAACTTTCCTCAACTTCGTATCTCGAAGGGTTTTATTACAAACCCCGCATCGACAAAGAAATCCTGGAAGCCCATAGCGAAGGTCTGATCCTGCTGACAGGCTGTGCGGCGGGTGAGCTGTCACACCATATTCTGGGAGAAGACTTTGAGGAAGCGGAAAAACTGTGCGCCTGGTATGAAAAAGTATTTGGCGACCGTATTTACATGGAAATTCAGAATGCGGGTCTGGAAATCCAGAGACAGTGCCTCGAAGGCACCGTCGATCTGGCCAATAAAATGGGTCTGCCTCTGGTTGCCACCAATGACGCGCATTATGTCGATCAAAAAGATTCCTTCGCTCAGGATGTGCTCTTATGCGTCAGCACACGTTCGGTTGTCACCGATGAAAAACGGATGAAGATGACCGGCGATCAATTTTTCGTCCGTACGCAGGATGAAATGTATGCCGCATTTCCAGGGCTGGAAGACGCGGTGTCGCGCACCCAGGAACTTGCGGAACGCGTCGACATCCAGATGACGGACAAAAAATTCTACCCGGTCTTTCAGCCCCCCGACGACCTGACCGATACTCAATACCTGCGAAAGCTCTGCGAAGAACGACTGCCGCTGAAATATGGGGACGAACTGACGCAGGCCCACTGGGACCGCCTCCACCTCGAGTTGGGTGTGATCGAGCAGATGGGCTACTCCAGCTACTTCCTGATTGTGTGGGACTTCGTGGTTTTTGCAGAACAAGAAAAAATTCCCTGCACGGCCCGTGGCTCGGCCTGTGGCGCCATCGTAGCCTTCCTGCTGGGAATGTCGCAGGTCTGCCCACTCAAATATGACTTACTGTTTGAACGGTTCCTCGATCCCAGCCGTTCAGAACCACCCGATATCGATATCGACTTCTGCCGTGATCGTCGTCAGTTGGTGATTGATTATACGAAGCAGAAATACGGCGAGAGAAGTGTCGCGCAAATCGGTACGTTTGGCACACTGAAAGCGAAAGCCGCTATTCGCGATGTGGGTCGCGCGTTGGGAGTGCCGCTGGCACGCGTGAACGAAATCGCTAAAATGATTCCCGAGTCACTGGGAATCAAACTCAAAGACGCGCTTAAAGAAAGCCCCGATCTGCAAGCCGCCTATGATCAGGATCCGCAAGTCAATCAACTGCTCGACCTGGCAATGCAGCTCGAAGGGTTGAGCCGCAGTGCTGGTACCCATGCAGCGGGCGTGGTGGTCGCCGACTTACCCTTATCGGAAGTGGTCCCACTGCAGACGATTACGGGTAAAACAGACATCATTACCCAATGGGACGGCCCCACCGTGGAATCAGTGGGTCTGCTCAAAATGGACTTTCTGGGTCTGCGCAACCTGACAATTCTGGACAAAGCCGTTCAAAACGTCAAAAAACATTGCGGCATCGATATCGATCCGCACAAACTGCCTCTGGATGATAAAGAAACCTTCGAGTTGTTGCAGCGGGGAGAAACGAAAGGCATCTTCCAGTTGGAAAGTGGCGGGATGCGTGACCTGCTGACCAAGATGCGACCGGACAAGTTCGAAGATATCATCGCGACCTCCGCATTGTATCGCCCGGGCCCATTGGAAGGGGGCATGGTCATGCAATACGTCGACGTGAAGAACAACCGCATTCCGATCCCGAAAGTTCATCCGATTGTGGATGAAATTCTGGACGAGACCTACGGCGTGATGGTTTACCAGGAACAGGTCATGCGGATTCTGAACCGTGTGGGAGGCATTGAACTTTCTGCCGCGTATCGCTGTATTAAAGCGATCAGTAAGAAAAAACTGAAAATCATCGCAGACTTTAGAGACCAGTACCTTGCTGGCGCCAAAGAACACGACGTCGATGTCAAGCTGGCAACCGATTTGTTCGAGATGATTGAAAAGTTCGCCGGCTACGGGTTTAATAAATCCCACTCCACGGCCTATGGAGGCGTGGCGTACGCGACGGCGTATCTCAAAGCGCATTACCCCAAAGAATTCATGGCGGCGTTGCTCTCCTGCGGAATGGAGAGTCATGAACGGATCAACGAACACGTTGATGATTGTCGTCGTATGAAGATTGAAGTCGAGCCTCCCGATGTCAATCATTCGGAAGTGGAATTCAGTGTCGAAGGCGAAAAAATCCGCTTCGGCATGGGGGCCATCAAAGGCATTGGTGAGCAGGTCCTCGCGGCCATCGTGAGTGAGCGCGAGGAAAATGGTCCGTTTCTGAGTATTTATAATCTCTGCGAACGCGTAGACCCCAAAACACTGAATAAAAGCGCGCTTGAGATCCTGATCAAAGCCGGCGCGCTCGCCAGCCTGGGAGGCAATCAGGCGCAGTTAACGTTGTCGGTTGAGCGGGCAGTGCAGTCGGCTCTCAATATCCACCGTGACCGGGCGCGCGGACAGAAAAGTCTGTTCGGTGATGAACCGGAAAACGACGAACCAGGCTCCAGTGATGAGGTCTTGCTGCCGGAAGCCGATGATTGGCCACGTGCCCAAAAACTGGGAGCGGAAAAAGAAGCCTTCGGCTTTTATCTCACATCACACCCACTGGCTGAAATGGGGACTACACTCACAAAATATGCGCAAAACCAGACAAATGAACTTGCTGAAATGGATGACCGGGAAGAAGTCATCCTGGCAGGCATGGTTTCCTCAATCAAAATGGCTGCGACCAAAAAGCCAAGTAAGAACGGGAATACGCGCTATGTCAATTTTGATTTGGAAGACCCGCACGGCCTTGTCCGCTGTATCATGTGGCCCGAACAGTTTGCATCGATGGGCGAAAAGGTCAAGCTGGAAGCGATGGTGATCATCAAGGGTAAAATCGATAAGCGGGGCAGGGAACCCAATGTGATTGTCGACCAGCTCTTATCCCTGAACGATGCCCGCAAACAATTTACCGATCGATTGGCCATTAATTTTAAGCGAGGCGTCCACACCCGTCAGGATATGGTTAATGTCCATGATGTTCTGACACAGTATCCTGGTCAGACGGAAGTGATTCTTGTCGTCGATTCCATCGATCCAAACAAATCCGATACGCAATTGCGGTATGTTCTGAATCCCCCTGGAAATCTGCGTGTTTCCTGCAGTTCTGAGTTTGAAACACAACTTTCTGCCGTCATCGGCGAGAGTCATATTCACTTCCATACCCCCGTTAAGAAAAAAAATCCGGGTGGAAGTGTTGTCCGTTAGCCTCTTTGCGGCAACGACCTCGCATAAAGTCCCTTTTCTGCTATTTTTTGAGAAATCTTGCCGTTCCCTCAAGCCGAAAATAAGATATAGTTGCGAATTATCTTGGTGAACTAAATCAGGCAGGATACTTGGTATGAGAAAAACGAGGATTATTTTTTTGGCTTTAGCGGGAATCTCAATTTTATTCCTGTTGAAAACAGGAAATTCTGAGCAAAGTCGTTCGCAGAAAAGTTCCACGGCGTCACAGCAACAGCGTCTCTTACTGCAGCAAATTCCGGCTCGCCTGACTCAAAATGCAAACCCCGCTCTCTCTGAGAGCACGGATCCGACATCCAACCTGGCAAACTCATCGCAGTCGGCTGCAAAAATGAATTCTTCTGGCTCCTTTAATGGGTTCTCTTCAGAAGAAGTTCTTGCCCAGCTCGTCGGCAAATGGGAACAGACCAAAAGTACCAGCAAGCAAATACTGACGATTGAGGAAAACGGAACCGCTTCGATGGTCATCGAGCCTCAAGGAATCTGGACAGCCGTACTCGGCAAGCAAGTCACAGTGAATATAGAGTGGAGCCTCAACGCAGCTACACTCACCTTACGTACAGTAGGCGGCAGCCCTGAAAACAAGCTGGAATATATCAAACAGATCTGGGGCAGCGAATTCGTGAGAGAGATTCATTCCATCGAAGACAAATTGTTCACTCTTCGAGATAACAAAGGTCATGTCAGCCAGAAGTGGATTCGAACCGCTTATTGAGCTGATTCCCTGTTTCCTCAAAACAGCCCCCCTGAATACAATCGGCTTACTTGTACTCTCTTCCATTTCGCCTATCATAGTGCGCATACGCGTCTTAAAATAAACGACATCCACTTTATACCTGTCATGGGAGAGTTCTGCAGATTCCACGGCAAGATGACCATTACCATCTGAATGGAGCTCAGAATCACGCTGGTAAACGTCAGCATTGTTATTTCTCGGGACTGTGATTACTTAAAAAACGGCGTTGAAAAGCCCGGCTTACAACCAAAACGCTTCCTATACTCTGAAAGAGATCTTTGATGGACACTCAGGTTAATTCAGCTTCTTCCCGCTGGCAGTCGCTCGCGGATCAAGTACTGTCCGGTTATCAGATTACCCGAGAAGAAGGGCTGGAGATCTTACATTCTTCTGATGATGACCTGCTGGAATTGCTGGCTGCGGCTTATCGTGTACGGCAAAAATATTTCGGCAAACAGGTCCAGCTCTATTATTTGAAAAATGCGAAAAGTGGTCTCTGCCCGGAAGACTGTGGCTATTGTTCACAGGCCCGTGGTTCAAAAGCGGAGATTCCCAAATATCGCATGCTGAATGAAGAGAAGTTAATTGACGGTGCCAAAGCCGCTGACGAAGCCAAAGCGGGCACCTATTGCATCGTCGCCAGCGGACGCGGACCGACCAATAAAGAAGTCGAGCATGTCGCGTCCGTCGTGGAAAAAATTAAATCATCCTACGATCTGCGGATTTGCTGTTGTTTGGGCCTGCTCACAGAAGAACAAGCCAAACGTCTGCAGCAGGCAGGTGTGAATCGCATCAATCACAACCTCAATACCAGCCGCGAGTATTACGAAAAGATCTGTACCACACATACCTATGAAGATCGCCTGCAGACTCTCAAAGTCGCCCGCGATGCGGGAATGGAACTCTGCAGCGGATTGATTGTCGGAATGGGCGAAACCCCGGAAGATATTGTCGATGCCACATTCGAACTCCGCGAACTGGAAACAAAATCGATCCCGGTCAACTTCCTGAATTCCATCGATGGCACATCACTGGAAGCGGTAGACGAACTCGATCCCCGTTATTGCCTGAAAGCACTCTGCCTGTTCAGAATGGCCCATCCTGCCACGGAAATTCGTATTGCCGGCGGCCGTGAAGTCAATTTGCGATCCATGCAGGCGATGGGACTGTACGCTGCTAATTCGATGTTTGTCAGTGACTATCTGACAACCAAAGGACAGGCAGCTGAGGCTGATTACGAAATGATTGCCGATCTTGGTTTCGAGGTCATCGTTTCCGGCCATGAAATGGAAGCTTCCGGTGAAGCTTCCGGTGAAGCTCCTGCGATGGCGGCGCAAAGCGAATCCTGCTAGACGAATAGCATTACAGATTCTGTTGCCCCTTTCTTGTTACCTCAAACTCCTTACGTAGAATGAGGTTGTAAGAAAACCGGGACATCTTTATGATCCCAGCTTCAAGATTGAGTGCGCGCATCAAAAGCAGCCTCGTTCTCAAGGAATGGAATCCGTATTAACAAAGTCAGGGAGCACCTGAAATGAATTCAGGCAGACTGAGAGCCGACCATTTTTCCAATAACCCGGCGGCAGGACACGAAACGACCCCCAGCTTCAAAATTTTCCCCAGCACCGAGGCTGCTCCCTTCGATCAACCAGAGCATCTGCTGAAAGGCATTGCCCGGTCGCGCGACTATCTGCTTTCACTACAACATGAAGACGGATATTGGGTCGGAGAGTTAGAGGGAGATTCCATACTCGAGTCGGAATATATTCTGCTCTTGGCATTTCTGGGAAAACAGGGCTCCGAAGAAGCCATCCAGGCAGCCAATTATCTGATGGATACCCAAATGCCGGACGGGGGTTGGAATATGTACCCGGAAGGCCCGATTGAAATCAGCGGTTCCGTCAAAGCGTACTTTGCACTGAAACTAACCGGTCACTCACCGGATGCCGAATACATGCAACGCGCCCGACTCGCTATCCTGGCCGCCGGTGGCGTGGAAGCAGTCAACAGTTTCACCCGTTACTATCTGGCATTACTAGGCGTGATTCCTTATGCAGCGTGTCCAGCGGTGCCACCGGAATTGATGCTGATTCCGCGCTGGATGCCTTTCAATATTTTTGAAATGTCGGCCTGGTCACGAACGATTCTCGTCCCCCTCAGCATTCTCTGGGCCTATCGGCCTTCGATCACCTTACCGCCAGAGCAGGGGATCACCGAACTGTTTACCGGGGATCCTGCAGCGTATCCGAAGACCATGCCGAAATCGGAAGCCCTCGATTCACTCAAACAGAAAACCTGGTTCAACTGGCATCGCTTCTTCCAGATCGTGGATCGCGGCATTAAAGTTGTGGAAAAACTGGGACTCAAACCCTTCCGCAAAAAAGCCGTCGACAAAGCTTTTCAATGGATGAAAGATCGTTTTGAATCCAGTGATGGCTTGGGCGCTATTCTCCCTCCCATCATCTGGACTGTGATTGCCTTGAAATGCCGGGGAGAAGAGGAAAACAGCCCTGATATCCAGCGCGCGCTTTGTGAATTAAAAAAATTACAGATTCGGGAAGGCGATCGCATTCGGCTGCAACCCTGCAAATCTCCGGTCTGGGATACTGCTCTCAGCACGATTGCCTTGCGCGAAGCCGGCATTTCCAACCGCCATCCGGCCATTCGAAAATGTGTCAAATGGCTGCTTTCTCAGGAAGCCAGACAACCAGGCGACTGGGTGAATTCCAGCCGATCAAAAATACCTGGCGGCTGGTATTTCGAGTTCAACAATGAGTTTTACCCCGATGTAGACGATACCGCGATGGTTATTATGGCGCTCCGCCGCTGTATGCCCGAATCATTAAAACACGATCAGTGGATGACCGACTTCCTGGTAACGCCTGAATGGAATCCCTACGAAGAAGACTTGAACACCGAAACGATTATTGCCGGACGAAGTGAATCGCGCGAGCAAGCCTTTGCCGACCTGGAACTCTTTCGACCGATGATTGGAGCAATCCAGCGCGGAATCCAATGGCTGCTGGGCATGCAAAATAAAGACGGTGGCTGGGGTGCTTTTGACCGCGACAATAACCGTGAACTATTTACGCAAGTCCCGTTTGCCGACCATAACGCGATGGTCGATCCGAGTACGGCTGATTTGACGGCCCGGGTGCTGGAAGCCTTTGCCGATGTCGAGCTGCCATTAAGCCATCCAGCCACTCAGCGCGCCCTCCAATATGTCTGGAGTGAGCAGGAAGACGATCACTGCTGGTATGGTCGCTGGGGCGTGAATTATCTCTATGGAACCTGGCAAGCCATCACAGGCCTCACTCAGATCGGTATCCCCAACGAGGACCCCCGTATTGTCCGGGCTGTCGGGTGGCTCAAATCAAAACAGCAGCCATCAGGGGGTTGGGGAGAAACAGCGGACAGCTATGCAGACCCAACCTTACGCGGACAAGGAAGCGTGACTCCCTCTCAAACCGCCTGGGCTTTGATGGGACTGATGTCAGCCGGAGAAATCGATTCTGCGGCGGTCAGGCGTGGCATTCATTATTTATTGGAAATGCAAGATGCCGACGGTAACTGGGAAGAAGCCTCCTTCACGGGGACTGGATTCCCCAAGGTGTTCTATCTCAAGTACCACCTCTACCGCACTTATTTTCCCTTAATGGCGTTAGCCCGATTTGAGCGTTTACGGCGCTGATTTCGCACTCAGTCAAAAAGTGAGTTCCCATAGTGGTTATCCCTATGCACAGAACACCATGTTCGTGTAAAAAAGAATAATAACACCAATTTTTCATGAAAAACACCCTTATAAAAAGGGGCTGAAAAACGTTACCTTAAACACAATAGCACCTAAATAAAATTATTTTCTACTTTTTTTTAAACTAACTTAAATCCCTGCTTGTTTCCTCTTCATACCGAAGTAATTATTCATACTGCTCAAGCTCACTCTACCTTTTAATCACAAGAGTTGCACAGGCTTAATAGCAGGCACACTTCTAAACCCACCGTTTTTCACTGGAGTTATGATGAAGAGACAAAATGGAACCTTTAAGCGTGGGTTCACGCTGATCGAACTACTCGTTGTAATTGCAATCATTGCAATTCTGATTTCTTTACTACTTCCAGCCGTCCAACAGGCACGCGAAGCAGCACGAAGATCTACCTGCAAAAACAGCTTGAAGCAAATTGGTCTCGCCATCCATAACTATGCTGACACACACCGTGTATTCCCACTGGGTAATGTGAACACTAACAGTTCTACTACTGACTACAACTGGGCCTGGTCAACATTCATTCTTCCTTTTGTCGATCAAGCGCCGCTTTACAATGCAATCAATCCCAATGGTGGATTGCTATTGCCTGTGGCTACTTTTACTTATGGTAGCACCCCGAATGCACTGCAGACTGCGATTCCCGTCTATCGCTGCCCCTCATCAATTGTACCAGTGGTCAACAACCTGCGTACTGATGGCTCATCAAATGGATATGGTGCAATGAGCTACCCTGCTGTCTCAGGACATATCTCAAGTTTGACTGGTACGCCAAATAATACATATCAGTATAAAGGCAGCTTCTACCCCAGAAGCAGTGTTCGTTTCCGTGATTTCACAGATGGAACATCCAACACGATTCTGGTCGGCGAGCGTGCCTTCCAGCAGACTGGTAGCACAATTACTCAGCCTTCAGCTGCAATCTGGGCTGGTGGACGTACTAATGCAGCAGGTACAACTGGTATTACCACCACTGTCGGTGGTTTGGAGCAAGACACAACGGGTGTTGTTTCACAAGCCACAAATATCAATCAGAAAACAACCGGTTCTGCTCCTCATCGTGGTTTCAGCAGCCAGCACGTAGGCGGATGCCACTTCCTGCTGGGTGATGGTACCGTTCGATTCATCAGCGAGAACATCAATTCATCTGATTACAACTCGACAGCTGGTGCCACGTCTTTAGGAACCTATCAGAAACTTGCGATCATCAACGATGGTCAAATTCTGGGTGAATTCTAAAGCAAGCACATTGCTTAAACTTTGTTTCTGCTAATATTTAGCAGCAGAACAGCAAACATCAAACAGGCAGGATCTCAACTTTCAAACCGTTGAGATTGCTGCCTGTTTTGCGTTCACGATTGACGAAAATGCATCTATTGAAAGAGAACAATATCCCTCCCTGGTCACTCCCTCTCAAAACTCTTCTTGCACGCATCAGGCAAATCAGATAACGTTCCCTGTTGGCTCAACCTACTCATGATTTACAACACGCGTCCTGCAATTGAGCCAATCCAAGTTCTGCAGAGTTCCAGGAAAGAAATCGTTTCTGTTCCTGATCTGAAGATTTGTGATTCAATGAGCACGAATTAAATTCGCTCATTGGACTTTCCCAGGGAAGGGCGCATATGCAACGAGTGCAATGTTTCCGCGTCAGGCACGGCCTTACCGTTCCTCTTCGATACCGGCTTTCTGTTGACTGCCAACGTCCTCTCTCTCTGCTTTTGCGGGCACTCAGTTTTATTATTGTTGCCACTGCAATCCCGGGACTTTCCCACGCAGCAGAGATTGAAAGCTGCGAACGACTACTGCGGTCTGGCCAATATCAACAATGCATCGAAACCGCCGAAGCGGCGATCCTCAAAAAATCATATGGCTCAGAATGGCCTCTCTTCAAAGCACAGGCCGAACTGGCAGTCGGACAATACGTCGAAGCCCGGCAAACCGTTGACGCAGGATTAAAACGCTATTCCTGGAGTCTGCCATTAAGATTTCTGGCTTTCCAAATTTATCAGCGAAATAACCAGCACGCAGCAGCCGACGCGTTCCTGGTCAGTATTCATGACCTCGCAAGTCGCTCTGCCTGGCGTTATACCGATGCCAGCAGTCTAGTCGCTTTAGGGCAAGCCTCGTTAAAGCGCAACGTGGATCCCGGCGAAGTCCTCGAATCTTTTTATGATCGGGCCATCAAAGAATATCCCGATCACAGGGACGCTTATCTCGCCAGCGGAAATCTAGCATTAGCCAAACACGACTATGCTTTGGCACAGGAAACATTTCAGGCCGCACTCAAACACATTCCCGATGACCCCGATCTGCTCTTCGGACTCGCAAGATCGATTCAAAATTCGAATCCGGAACATTTCCAGAAGCTGATGACTCAGGTCCTCGATACCAACCCCAATCATATTTCCGCCCATCTGGAGCAGATCTCTCAACTGATCCACTCCGAACAATATCCAAACGCCAAAACTCAGTTGAATCAAATTCTGTCGATCAACCCCCATCAGACAGAAGCCTGGTCCAATCTGGCAGTGATTGCGCATTTCGAAAATCGACCGCATGATGAAACCGCCTATTACTGGCAAGCCTTAAGTCATCACAGTCAGAATCCTGAAGTCGACCACCTGATCGGCAAGATGCTATCGGAACACTATCGATTTGCAGAAGGCGCCACTTACCAACGCCAGGCCCTTGAAAAAGATGCAAAGTTCCTACCGGCTCGCATCCAACTGGCTCAGGACGAATTGCGGCTGGGACAGGAAGTCAGCGGCTGGGAACATGCGTTACAGGCCCATCAACAGGATGGCTACGATACGACCACATTCAATCTGCTCGAACTCAAAGACCAACTCGCGCAATTCAAAACGCTGGAAGATGAATTTTTTATCATCCGTATGGATTCCAGGGAAGCAGACGTGTATGGCCAACAGGTCATCAAACTCCTGCACAACGCCCGCAGCACACTCTGCGAGAAATATCAGCTCGATCTCAAAGACAAAATCACCGTGGAGATCTTCCCCGATCCGGATGATTTTGCCGTTCGTACTTTTGGAATGCCTGCCGTTTCCGGCTACCTGGGAGTCTGTTTTGGAAAAGTGATTACAGCCAATAGTCCTGCATCGCAAGCTGCGCACCCGACTAACTGGCAGTCCGTCCTGTGGCACGAATTCTGCCATGTCGTCACGCTCGAACTGACCAAAAACAAAATGCCCCGCTGGATCAGTGAAGGCATTTCCGTTTACGAAGAGCGCCAGAAAAATCCCTGCTGGGGTGAAACAATGATCCCCCAATACCGCGAGATCATCCTGAAAGGTGAAAGCACTCCCATCGGCGAATTAAGTAGTGCATTCCTCAATCCCAAAAGCAGTCTGCACATTCAGTTTGCCTATTATCAGTCGTCCATGGTTGTCGAATACCTGATCGACCAGTTTGGCTTCGAAGCCTTACAGCACATTTTACATGATCTACGCGTCGGTATTCCGATCAACGTCGCCATTGAACGTCGCACAAAAATACTGGGAGAACTGGAACAGGATTTTGAAGCCTTCCTGAAAGATCAGACGGAGAAATTCGCCCCCGGCGTAGATTGGTCAGAACAGAATCTCGCAGCATTGATGAACGATGACACAGAACGGTTTGCCGACTGGGTTCAGGAACACCCCCGGCATTTTCAGGGATTGATGGCTTATGCCCAGATTCTGGAAGAGGAAAACCGGCTGAAAGAACTGGAAAATACGCTGATCAAATTGACCAATCTGTATCCCCAATACGCGGGAGCAGACAATGCCTGCCTGCAACTGGCAGAACTCTATCGGAAGCAGAGACGCTTTGATCAGGAACAGAAATACCTGGAACGACACGCACAGTATAATCCCAATGCACTGGATGTCTTTCAACGGCTCACAGAACTCTATCAAAAAGCAGAAAACTGGCACGCCGTTTACCAGGCCGCACAAAATGCGAATGCCATTAACCCACTCAATCAGAAAACCCAACAGGCACTAGCTGAAGCCTGCATTCAACTGAAACGAAGGCAGGAAGCCATTGACGCCTATCGTGCCATTCTCGTTTTAAACCCACACAATAAAGCAGAGGCGCACTACCAACTCGCGCGTTTGCTCCAGCAAAACGATTTACAACAAGCCAAACGACATACACTCATCGCGCTCGAACAGGCCCCCCGATTCCGGGCCGCCCATCAATTATTACTCGAACTGACAGCAAATACACCTTAAGGCCATTCGCACAGGTTTTTAATATGGTCCACTAAGGCTCAGGAGGAGCCTGCCATGAAAAATACTTTCATCTCGCTGACAGCGGTCTGCGCATTACTGATTGTCGCTACGATTTGCATCGGGCAGTACCGTCCCGCGGTCCCTTCCGACCGGAATGGAGTTCCGGAGTGGAACAATGACCCGGAATTCAAACAGGATGTCTTCACTTTTGTGAGGATCAGGTACAACTCCCATCAGGGCTGGCGGCGCTGGGCCACCGATTATCCCGACAGCGACTTGAATTTCTCCTATCGTCTGCAGCAACTGACATCCATGAAAGTCGATCCGGAAGGTCGGATTCTGGAACTGACGGATGAAGCGCTGTTCGATTACCCCTTTATCTACCTGATCGAGCCCGGTTCGCTGGAATTTACCGAAGAAGAAGCGGCCGCCCTCAAACGTTACCTGACGAATGGCGGCTTCATGATGGTCGACGATTTCTGGGGAGAAGCAGAATGGGACAATTTCGCCTTTCAAATGAAACGTGTTTTTCCAGAACGCGAACTGGTCGAAATCCCTCTCGAACACCCCATTTTTCACTGCGTGTATGACCTCAAAGAAAAACCCCAGGTTCCCAGTATCGGCGTTGCTCAGTGGGGCCGCTCCGAAGGCATCACCTGGGAGCGGGAAGATGCTAAGCAAGTCCATTATCGCGGTTTATTCGACGACCAGGGTCGCCTGATGGCAGTTGTCTGTCACAACACCGACCTCGGAGATGGTTGGGAACGAGAAGGGGAGGATAAATGGTATTTCCGCGAGTTCTCAGAAAAGAAAGCCTACCCACTTGGTATTAATATCGTTTTTTATGCAATGACTCATTGAATCCAGCGCACGTGATTTTATCGATTTTTTCAGGAGCCGAAACGTGAACCTTAAACTTGTCTCACCCGATAATCGAAGCGAAGACGAACGCACATTCGAAATGCTGCAAAACAGCCGTCAGCAAATCGATGCCGAAATCTCCAAAGCAGTCATCGGCCAGAAGGAAATCATCGATCAACTCCTGATCGCCTTGTTCGCCGGCGGACATTGTCTCATCACCGGAGCCCCCGGACTTGCCAAGACATTATTGGTCAACTCACTGGCACAGGTCTTCAAACTAAAATCACAGCGGATTCAATTCACACCGGATCTGATGCCCGCCGACATTACTGGAACTGAAATTCTGGCAGGAGACTCCCTGGAATCAAGGGGAATGAAATTTGTCAAAGGGCCTGTGTTCACGAATATTCTGTTGGCCGATGAAATCAACCGCACACCTCCCAAAACGCAGGCGGCACTCCTGGAAGCGATGCAGGAAAAGCAGGTCACAGTGACCGGCGTCAAATATGAACTGGAGAAACCATTCTTCGTTCTGGCGACGCAGAACCCGATCGAAATGGAAGGTACCTACCCCTTACCAGAAGCACAACTCGACCGCTTCATGTTTAATCTGTTCATCGACTATCTTTCTGAAGAGGACGAAGTCGCCGTCGTCACCCAAACAACAGCGCGTGACTCCGAACCCATCGTCCCCCTGTTTACCGGCAACGACATTCAACAGTTTCACCAATTTGTCCGCGAAGTTCCGGTGGCCGAAGAAATCGTACGCTATGCAGTCCAACTCTGTGCCGCATCCCGACCGCATCAGGAATCGACGCCGGACTTTATCAATGAATGGGTCAACTGGGGCGCTGGTCTCCGCGCAGCACAAAGCCTGATCCTGGGAGCAAAAGCACGGGCGGTACTCCGTGGGCGCGTGCATGTCACCCTGAACGATATCCAGGCACTATTGGCGCCCGTACTTCGTCACCGCATCCTGATTAATTATCGCGCAGAAGCCGAAGGCATCACCGTCGAACACGTCGTTCAGCAACTGATCGAAACCATCAAAAGACCTGTTGAAGCATGAGCACACTCCCGATGAAGAAAAATTCAGCGAAAAAGAATTATCAAAACCAAAAAATGGTATCACAGCGAATTGATCCCGCTTGTCTGATGCGAATCAAGTCGCTGGAATTGAGAGCCAAATCGGTCGTCGAAGGGAATTGGAACGGCTTGCATCGCAGTCCCTACCACGGGTTCTCAGTTGAGTTCACGGAGTATCGTGAATACTCGCCCGGCGATGATCCACGCCACATCGACTGGAAACTGGCGGCGCGAACCAATCAACACTTCATCAAACAATTCGAGGAAGAAACGAACCTCTGCTGCCACATGCTGCTGGATCTGAGTTCTTCCATGCAGTTTCACAGCCTGGGGTATTCCAAGGCCGATTATGCCAAAACACTGGCCGCAACCTTTGCCTACTTCCTGTCAACACAACGCGATGCCAGCGGGCTGATCATCTTTGACGAGCAGGTGGAAGCCGTGGTTCCTGCCCGTTTCACACGCGGACAGCTCAGGCGAATTCTGATCGAACTGGAACGACCACCACAGGGATCGCATACCAATTTTGTGCATCCCTTAAAACACGCGATAGAAACGATCAAAAAACGGGGGCTGGTAGTGCTAATTTCCGATCTGCTCTCACCGACGGAAGAGCTAAACACACATCTGGGATATCTGCGTGCCAAAGGGCACGAGGTCGCCTTGTTTCAAATTCTGGACCCGGCAGAGATTCATTTGAATTTCAGCGAAACCGCCATTTTTGAAGACCTGGAATCGGGAGACCGGATCGCCCTTAATCCCAAAGCAGCACAAGCGAACTACCAGGAACAGCTGAATCAGCATCTGGAAGAGATTCAAAGCATGTGCCGAAAACAAGGCGTACATTACCACAAGTTGACCACAGACACCTCACTGGAAGTAGGCTTATCTGATTTTTTAACCGATCGCGCCGCATAAAAGAAATTCAGGAGTAGAGGAAACGCAGTTGAGTTTTTTAACCCCACTCTATTTAGTCGGAATCATTGCCGTAGGTCTCCCGGTCCTGCTGCATCTGGTCAGACATCAGCCTAAAAATGTCCTGCTCTTCAGCTCCCTGCGTTTCCTGGAACACAAGCCCCCCCAAACAAATCGCAAAAATAAAATCGAAAACTGGTTGCTGCTGTTACTGCGGGCAGCAGCCGTCATGCTGCTGGTCGCAGCTTTTGCACGCCCCTTTTTCAAAAGTACCGATCTGGAACTGACAACAGCTTCAACGACCCGACAAACGATCCTGTTGATCGACGTCAGTTCCAGCATGCAGCGGGGAACACTTTGGCAAGAGGCACTGCAGACAGCAGACGACATTCTTCAGCAAGCCGACAAGGATCAGATCGCGATTTTCACATTCGATTCCAAGTTAACCGCCATCAACGCCCTCAAAGAGTCAAGACAATCCGAATCACAGCACTCCCGAAAAACTATTCAGGAACGACTCTCTAAATTGACCCCCGGTTGGAACGCAACCAATCTGGGACAGGCGCTCACAGAAATTGCTGCACGGCTCCAGCAACAGGCCATCTCCGATCCGACGGGAACCATCCTGGAGAACAGTACGATTGAACTCATTACTGATTTTCAATCGGGGTCTCAAATCTCTGCACTCACAGAGTTCTCCTGGCCGAAAGAACTCAAGGTTCGCCTGCATCAATTGCAAGCCAAAGAAACCAGCAATGCGGGGCTGCAATTATTGTCGCTGGGTGAACAATCGCAGGCGACAGTCCGCATCGTCAATGCGGCTGACTCCAGGCAGGAACAGTTTACCCTCGCGTACAAAGGGAAGTCTACTGAATCAGCGCCAGCAGAACAGGTTTATGTCCCCCGTGGTCAGTCTCGGGTGATCCGCCTGCCGGCACTGAAACCTCAGCATCTGGTCACAGAAATTGTGCTCACTGGCGACGCGCATGATTTTGATAACCGGATTTATCTTCAACCGCGCGAAAAATTAAATTTGACCATTGTGCATTACGGCACTCCCGCCGCCGGCTCCACTGAGACTCCTGACTACTTTGTCAAACGCGCATTTCCTGCGACTCCAGACCGGGAAGTTGAGTTTCTGACAGTCGGCCCCGACTCCCCACAAATTCTCATGGCAGTCGCCAAGATCCATCTGGTCATCGTCAGCCGCGAACTCTCATCTTCTGAAACAGAACTGGTCACAAGTTATCTGGAACAAGGTGGGGTGGTTCTGTTTTCTCTGAACGACGCGAATTCCAGCCGCACGTTGAAACCAATCCTGTCGGCTCAGAATCAAAATTCGCAAGACGTCCTCACGGAACCAGCCGCCATCAATGGTTATGCATTGCTCACGAACATCAATTTTGATCATCCCGTTTTCCAGATGTTTCAGGCCCCTGAATACTCAGATTTCACGAAACTGAAGTTCTGGAATTATCAACGGCTCTCCCTGCCGCAAGCAATCCCGCATCAGGTACTGGCCCGCTTCGATCACGAACACCCGGCCATCGTAAACATTCCGATCGGACAGGGACAACTGATTCTGATGACGTTTGGCTGGACTCCCCAGGCCAGTCAGTTTGCACTCTCCACTAAATTCGTACCAATGCTGAATGCCATCCTCGCACAAAACACAAAATGGATCGATGTTCCATCACAATTCACAGTCGGCGATCAAGTGAAATTTTCCGAAGCGCTGAAAGCCACAAATATCAGCCCCTCTAATGCCTCTCAGATTCAACTCACGTCGAGCCAACAAGATGTTGAAGGAATCGTCCAACCGGGCCTTTACCAGGTGACTTCAAAAAATGAAAATGTTCCTGCTCAGAAATTTGCAGTGAATCTGGCGATTGAAGAAAGCAACACCGCACCACTGGAAATTGAGAAACTGGAATCGCTGGGAGTCAGGCTGTTCCAGCCCGGCGAATCAAGGGCCGCCAGTCCGCATTCATCCGAGACTCAACGTCAGGCGCTCGTTCGAGAACTGGAACAGAAACAGAAACTCTGGCGCTGGCTGATCATCGTGGCGCTCGCGATGCTGGGCTTGGAAACACTGCTGGCGAAATGGATCACCGGCAAAACTTCAGCGACACGAAAGGCGTAATCATGGGCCTGCCCGATCTCTTACAACAACTCAATCAGGTCGTTTTTCGCTACCAGACCAGTTTGAAATTGAAACGATTAACTTATCTCTGGTTGGCCGCCTGCGGTCTGACATTACTGATGTTCCTCTTGATCAAACCGACCGCGTCTCCTCAGAGCCAATTCCTGTTGCTATCGGTCATGCTGGGGCTGCCCTTTGTCGTGGCTGTGGGGATACTCCTCTTTAGGGCGCGGGATCGCTTTTCACCAGCCAGCAGACATCAAGCAGCGACACTCATCGAACGAACCTACCCGGATCTGGATACCAGCCTCCTGGCAACGTTAGAACTGGAAAAAACGAGTGAGGAGACTCGTCCTACCTTTCTGCAAAATCGTTTGATTCAACAAGTCATCAATCATGGAAAAGAGCACGATTGGCGACAAACAATTTCCAACCGCACGTTGATTCTGCAAAGTACCACACAGTTTGTCTGCTTCACCGCCTGGGTCGTCAGTTGCTTAAGCTGCTGGTCATATCTCAAGGCGGCTCCCGAACCGCAACAAAACCAGTCAGTGATTGCAAACGCCGAAGCTGCTTTTCAGGTCGATGTTATACCAGGGACCACTGATCTGGAACACAATCACCCTCTGTTGATCACCGCACGTTTTACAGGAAACACACCCGATACGGCGACGTTACGCATCACGTCAGCCTCAGGTGAGCAACAGGAACTACCACTGGTCAAACATCTGGATGACCCGGTCTTTGCCGCGCGTCTGCCTGCTGTTACTGGTGACCTTTCCTATGCAGTTCACGTGAATGACTGGAAATCAGAAACGTATCAGGTCAAAGTCTTTGTCCTGCCAGAACTGGTTCAACTCGACACCATCATCACGGCGCCTGAATACACGGGGCAACCCATTCAGAAGCTGGAAGACAGCCTGCTTATCAGTGCCATCATCGGCTCAACAATCGGATTCAAAGCTCGTTTCAACAAACCTGTGAAAACCGCGCTGCTGAAATCCGCAGATCAGCAACCACTTCCGCTGCTAGTGAGTTCGGATGGCATGTCAGCCCTGCTTACCCTCAAAGCTGAAACCAATCAGACCTGGAATCTGCGGTTGATCGACGCCGACTCGCGTGAAAACCGAACACAGCCTTACATTGATCTCTCCGTCATTCCCAACCTGCCTCCCGAAATCAAGGTCACGTTCCCGGCCCGTGATACACGCGTCTCCCCATTGGAAGAAGCACTCGTGCAAGGGACCGTCGTCGATGACTTTGGTCTGCAGCAAGTCGGACTCGTCTATACTATTCCTGACCAGGAGCCTCAGACTCTTTCACTCCGAGAGACTGCAAAACCCGCCTTAGAGTTTTCAGCAGAGCATCTGTTGTTACTGGAACGTCTGCAGGTTCAGCCTGACACACTGATCTCCTATTACCTGTTTGCAGAAGACATTGCCCCCGATGGCAGCACGCGCAAGGTGCTCAGCGATATGTATTTCATGGAAGTACGCCACTTCGAAGAAATTTTCAGGGAAGGGCGTTCCGCTAAAGGGGGCGCGAAGTCGGGAAAGAGTGGTGGCAATGCGCAAAAAGCGGAAAAACTGGCCGCACAACAAAAACAGATTATCAACGCCACCTGGAAAGTCATCCGTCGAGAAATCAAATCCACCGTGTCCGATAAATTTGTCGAAGATGTCGCCACGTTGCAGCAGGCCCAACAGGCGCTAATCTCTGAGGTCGTCAAGCTGGCTTCAAAAGTCAAATCGCAAAAGTCCAAAGCGATTATGGATTCGATTACACAAAAAATGCAGGAAACCGTTTCGCTGCTCAGTGCCGCGAATCAAGCACAGGATGTAGAACAGCTCACGAAAGGACTGACCACAGAGCAAGCCAGTTATCAACTCCTATTAAAATTGCGCGCCCGCGAACATCAGGTCTCCCAAAACAAAAATGGGGGAGGCAGTAAAGGCGGCGGCAGCAGTCGTTCACAAAATCAAATGCAGCAACTGGAACTGACCAACAAAAAGCAACGCTATGAAACAGAAAACCAGGCTTCTCAACCACAGGCAGCACAGCCTGACCGCGAAGCGTTGCAAATCCTGAATCGCCTCCGCGAACTGGCACAACGCCAAAAAGATCTGAATGAACAACTGAAAGAGTTGGCCGACAAACAGCGGTTCGCAAAAACGGATCAGGAACAGGAAGAACTCGCACGACAACTCAAACGACTGCGAGAACGGCAACGGGAGCTACTGCGCAAAGCCGACGAAGTCGCCCAGCGGATGGATCAATCGAAAAAACCGTCATCGACAAAATCGAGACGCGAACTGGAACAAACGCGAAAGCACCTGCAACAAAGTTCGCAATCGTTAAAAGAAGGTCAGGTCTCCCGTGCTCTCAATTCGGGCACGCGTGCACAACAGCAACTGGACCAACTCAAAAATGACTTTCGCAAAAAGACCGCCCATCAATTCACAGACGCCATGCGCTCTCTGACTCAGCAAGCGGAACAACTCGACCAAAAGCAAAAAGCGCTGAGTCAGGCTCTCAACAAACCGCAACAGCCGAC
>Ga0222653_1000306_pt1 | contig 30152 bp, 20 predicted proteins | sample AntAcemetagen419_FD_179856 | JGI IMG/M metagenome (GOLD analysis project Ga0222653, IMG submission 179856) | Saline water microbial communities from Ace Lake, Antarctica - #419 | ecosystem: Environmental > Aquatic > Non-marine Saline and Alkaline > Saline | place: Antarctica: Ace Lake...
AAAGCACAGTTTGGGAAAGACGGTTGACATAAAGTTCTTTCACGGCCACAGCCTTTACCATCCCGATGACATTCCATTCGAAACAAAAGAGATACCCGACATCTTTTCTAATTTCAGAAAGAAATGTGAAAAGGAGGCCGAAGTAAGAGCCATACTACCCATTCCCGAGAAAATTAAATTTCCAGAAGAATTGACTGCTGGAAACATTCCTAACCTGAATGACCTAGGCTTTGAGCCAAAGCCGATTTCAGAGAAAGCAGCCATAGCTTACAGAGGCGGTGAGCGTGAAGCTCGGAAGCGTCTAGAGAGCTATTTATGGGGAACTGAAAATCTCAGCACTTACAAGAACACCCGCAATGGCCTGCTCGGGATAGACTATTCCTCCAAGTTCTCTGGATGGCTGGCGCACGGGTGCATATCTCCGCGCATGATCTACAGCGAGGTGAAGCGCTACGAAAAGTCAATTAAGAAGAATTCATCTACCTACTGGATGGTATTTGAATTGGTTTGGAGAGACTACTTCCGCTATGTCGCTATGAAGTTTGGCAACGACCTTTTTTATTCGGGTGGAATCAGAAATGAAGAAGTGGATTGGAAGATCGACTCCACAAAACTGGAGGCCTGGAAGAAAGGAGAAACAGGGATCCCCTTCGTTGATGCAAATATGAAGGAACTGAACGAAACGGGTTTTATGAGCAACCGCGGCAGGCAGATCGTAGCGAGTTATTTGATAAAAGATCTGAAACAGGATTGGCGTTATGGAGCAGCCTATTTCGAGCAAGAGTTAATTGATTATGACGTGACGAGCAACTGGGGGAATTGGGCGTATGTGGCTGGCGTTGGAAACGATCCACGGGAAGATAGATACTTCAACATGCTTACCCAAGCCAACCGATACGATGGAAAAGGCGATTACATTAAGCACTGGCTACCCGAAATTTCTGAACTCCCAACAGAGTTCAGCCACAAACCCTGGGAACTTTCAGACGCTGATAAAAGTAGGTATGGGTTGCATGGCACTGCTTTCGCAAAGCCGATTTTCGTCAACAATAAGTGGTAACGAGACTCTATCAACACACACTTTTTAGAGTCTGTCAATAGACACGAGAGTCCGAGCATGAAAGTTCATTAGCACTGCGCATGAAGTTTTAAAAACCAAGTGTAATGCTGATAATGGGTTTTATGGATAGACTATTGTCAGAGTTTCCCGAGCAACTTGAAATAATCAGTAAGCGTTCTCTTTATCGAAAGATTCATGCTTTCGGAGAGCCAAATAATTTCATCATCATTTGCCAGGCCCAATTTCTCGTTGTCATCCAAAGCTTTATAAATGTCGCGTGCAAAGAGGTATTGAGACTCGTTCGACATTTCAGGAAAGCGGAGGGTATCGGATTTGACTCCCGACGAATCAGTCACTATGGCTGTAAAGTCCCTCATGTTGAGGTAAGCAGTGTCTAGTCGAATGAAGGTTTCATTCGCCCTCCAGTTGTTGTACATCGCGAAAGGCAATGATGGCAAGGTGTCTATGAATATGCTTTCCAAACGGTATACGTCGAGAATTCCTTTTGCCTCAGAATTGTTAATGTAATAAAATGACCGCACGTTTTTGAAGTAAAGCTCGGCAGACTCAGTGGTCTCAAAGCCAAGGGTATCAATCTTATCGGGCCTTTCATTCGGTAAAGTCAAGACTACAATAACGATCATCGCCAAAGCCCAAACTATAAACCATTTAATAAGTTTTGCGTTCTTCACAGGCATTAAACAATCGTATAATTGTCTTGTTTAATTAAGTGCCTAATATAAAAGATCAAATGAATAGCGTTACGAATAAAGGGGAGAGGTTAGACGAATTAGCTGCTAATCAAAGGGTTCTGATGGTTTTTTTGCGACACTTCGGATGTACCTTTTGCCGTGAGACGATGGTAGATTTAGCTGCTGTGAGAAATGATATTGAATCTTCAGGAGTTAAAATCGTTATTGTTCATATGGTAAAAAGCGAGATGGCCGCTGATATGCTGAAGCTTTACAACCTAGGCGACCTTAGTCACATCTCTGATGTAGATCAACATTTGTACAATCGTTTCGGGCTTTACAAAGTAAGTTTCAGAGCCCTATTTGGTTTCAGGAATTGGTGGAGAGCTTTCATGGCTGGAGTGGTAAAAGGCAACCTCATTGGAAAGCCTGCAGGTGACCCATTTCAGATGCCTGGAGTGATCTTGTTTCACAAGAAGAGGGTTATTAATAACTTTGTTTACAGGTACGTTTCCGATCGTCCCAACTTTGTAAGTTTTGCTAAAATAGCCTGAATCTAAATGGTTTTAAACCTGTTCATCTTATTTGTCACATTCTTCTTTATGGAGTTTATGGCTTGGTTTGCACACAAATTTGTTATGCACGGTTTGGGCTGGTATTTTCACCAGGACCATCATCAGCACAAACCTGGTTTTTTTGAGAAAAACGATGTGTTCTTTCTCATTTTTGCAATTCCTTCATGGCTGTTCACTATGTTCGGTATGATGGATGGAAATGACTGGAAGTTATTCGTAGGCTTAGGGATAGCGTTTTATGGTCTCTGTTACTTTTTGGTGCATGATGTTTTCATTCATCGAAGATTCGATTGGTTCAAACGAACCGATAATGTATATTTCAGAGCGATACGCAAGGCACACAAAGTGCATCACAAGCATTTGAAAAAAGAAGAAGGAGAATGTTTTGGTATGCTGGTAGTGCCTCTCAAATTTTTTCGTGAGGCGAAGCGATCGATGCGAACCTCTTGAACCATCAATACCACGGCAATTGGAGCACTATTACTATCTTTTACTCGACCTGCTCACCCTTTCCTATCCATTGGCGAAAAGCTTCGATAGGCGTTTAAAATTTGTTAGGTTCTGGCCAGGAGTGTTTCTAGGAATAGCAGTGATGTGTCTTCTATTTGTTCCGTGGGACGTCTGGTTTACAGCCAGAGGAGTCTGGGGTTTTAATGAGCAGTACATCTCTGGTATTCAAATTGCGAATCTACCCATCGAAGAGTGTCTTTTCTTTATTGTTGTGCCATTTGCTTGTGCCTTCATTTATGAAGTGCTGAATTATTTCTTACCCAATTCACCCTTGAAGTCAGCACAAAACAAGATAACTGCCGCTCTCATTTTGGTGAGCTTCGTTTTATCGGTGCTTTTCGTCGACAGACTTTATACGTTTACCACCTTTTCGCTGCTCTGCCTTTTGTTGATTTGGCATTTACTGATCAACCGAAGTGACTATCTCGGGCAATTCTTTTTAGCCTTTATTATCATTCAAATACCGTTCTTGATAGTCAATGGAGCTCTGACGGGACTATTTACTGAAGAACCAGTAGTTTGGTACAACAATGCTGAAAATCTCAATCTTCGCATACTCACCATTCCTGTCGACGACATAGGTTACAACATGCTTATGCTTTTGATTGTTATAAGTGTACTTGAACAATATAAAGTGAGAAAATTCTCAGGAGAATTGACAGTAACTTAGCGGGCATGAATCTGAAAAAAGTTGAAGATGAGTTGGGAGAAAGGGGGCTTGATAGAGTAATCGAGATGGCTTGGGAAGACCGTACGACCTTTGATACCATTGAAGATCAGTTTGGGGTAACCGAAAAAGTAGTCATCTCTTTGATGAGAAGGAATATGAAGCCGTCGAGCTTCAGAATGTGGAGGAAAAGAGTGCAAGGCCGCACGACAAAGCATGCGGGAACATCTCCCGCAGACAGATTTAAATGCAGCCGTCAGAGAAATATTTCAGGCAATAAAATATCAAAAAGATAGTGTCTAAAACAAATGCCATACTCCATTACGAAATTCACCACACTCTAGAGCATGAGGCGTGGATGGTCTTCGTGCACGGTGCTGGAGGCAGTGTGAGAACCTGGCAAAAGCAAGTTGATTTCTTCAAAGGAAAATTCAATCTCCTGCTCATTGATTTACGCGACCACGGAAAATCAAAAGATCTGGAGTCAGATATGGAGTTTGGCTTTAGCCTCGTGGCAAAAGATGTGTTGGATGTCATGGATAGCTTATCCATACAAGAAGCTCATTTCATAGGTGTTTCCATGGGAAGTATAGTAATCAGGCACATCGAGTTATTGGCGCCCACTCGAGTTTCGTCCGTTGTGCTGGCAGGTGGAATATTTAAAATGAGTCGGAAGATTAAAGTTTTGGCTTTTGGCGCCAGAGCACTCTCATCCATTTTGCCTTTTCAGTTGCTTTATCAGGTGTTTGCGGTGGTCCTGCTTCCGCGAAATAATCACTCCGCTTCTCGGCGGGTGTTCATTCGAGAAGCCCAAAAACTGAAAGACCAAGAAGCAAAGAGGTGGTTTGGTTTGTTGAAAAAACTCAACCGAACATTGAAAGACCTTTTTTCACAGAAGATACAAGCACCATGTTTGATCGTAATGGGAGAGCAGGATCATGTATTTCTGCAACCAGCGAGAGATTACGTAGAGAAATATAGCGAAGTCGTGCTGGAAACCATAGAGCGATGCGGTCACGTTTGCAATATTGAACGAGCCGCAGAGTTCAATCAAAGGTGCTTTAAATTTATTTTGAAATTGGAACACAGAATCGTGTAGAATGGCAACAAAAACAAGAACTACCAAAGCGAAATTGACCCCAAAGCAGATCATAGATGCTTATTTGAAATATGTTTTAACCGAAGGAAAACAACCAGCATCAATCTTCAAGTTTGCTGATGATTTGGGAATAAGTGAAGCAGAGTTTTATTCACATTTCACCTCATTTGAATCTATTGAAGAAGGTGTTTGGGAAGACCTAATGGCCGAAACGTTGAAGGCGATAGCGGAAGATTCGAACTACGAGTCTTTCAATGCGCGCGAGAAGTTACTCTCCTTTTATTACACACATTTGGAGGTGTTGAAGGGAAGGCGAAGTTTCATCACGATGCGATGGACGGGTTTGAAGGAAGTGATGAAAACTCCCGATGCCCTTAAGACATACAAGGAGCACTTCCTGAAGTTTTCAAAGCGGGTGACTGTAGAAGGAATCAATGGCGATGAGATCAAGGAGCGTACGTTTATTTCAGACCGCTACAATCAGGCATTTTGGTTGCAACTGGTTTTCGTTGTTGATTTTTGGGTGAAGGATACAAGTGATGGCTTCGAGCAAACTGATGCTGCGATAGAAAAAGCAGTAAACCTTTCATTCGAATTATTGAGAGAATCAACGTTAGACCGAACCATTGATTTCGTGAAGTTCCTTTGGCAAACAAAATAAGCGGGACATGAAAGAGCAACACAAAATTCCTGTTTCTAAGGTTCAGCGTGCCGCAAAGTTTGTGGGAACGGGAGCTAAAGTGGGCGGCAATTACCTGAAGTATTACGCCAAGAAGATGGTAGATCCAGACATGAGTCGCGATGCCCTCGATGAGGCCAATGCCGCTGATGTCTATGAATCATTGAGTCAATTGAAGGGGAGTGCTCTCAAGGTAGCCCAGATGATGTCCATGGATCAAAACATACTACCGAAGGCCTACACGGATAAGTTTCAAATGGCGCAGTACAATGCCCCACCTTTGTCGTATCCATTGGTAGTGAAGACTTTTAAGAAATATTTTGATGCTAGTCCCGACGAGATTTTTGACACTTTTTCGTCCAAGGCGCTCAATGCTGCTTCAATAGGCCAAGTTCATCAAGCGACGCTCAATGGGAAGAAGCTGGCTGTTAAGGTTCAGTACCCTGGTGTAGCGAATAGTGTTACGAGTGATTTGAAATTGGCCAAGCCCATTGCCATGCGTTTGATGAATGTGAAGGGCAAGGATTTGGATAAATACCTTCAGGAAGTCGAAGAGAAGCTTTTGGAAGAAACGGATTACAGCCTGGAGCTCAGACGTTCGATGGAGCTTACAGAAAAGTGCCGCGACTTGGATATTCGCTTTCCAAAATACTACCCAGAATACTCATCCGAAAGGGTGATTACGATGGACTGGATTGAAGGAGTTCACTTAAGTGAGTGGATCGAAACCAACCCTTCGCAAGAAAAGCGGAACAAAATCGCTCAAGCGCTCTGGGACTTTTACAATTACCAGATTCACGAGCTTCAGATGGTTCATGCCGATCCACATCCGGGTAATTTCCTCGTCACAACAGAAGGTCAATTGGCTGTTTTGGATTTTGGGTGTGTCAAAGAAATCCCGCTTGATTTCTATAACGACTATTTCCGATTTATGAATATCGAGCTTACGCGAAAGCCTCTTGAATTCAATGCCCTCCTTCACAAAATGGAGTTTTTACTTCCCGATGATAAACCAGAAGAGACGGAGTACTTTACCCGAGTATTTGGCCAAATGGTTTCCCTTCTTTGTCAGCCGTTTGGGGTTGAAGAGTTTGACTTTAGTAGCAAGCAGTACTTTGCTGGCATATACGCTTTGGGAGATCAGGTTGCAGGCGAAAAGCAGTTTAGGAAAAGCAATGTAGCGCGCGGTTCTAAGCACGGTATTTACATCAATCGCACCTACTTTGGACTCTACAACATCTTGCACATGCTCGAAGCCAAAGTTAAAACCAAAGCGCCAATTGACCTGTTGAAAATACCAAAGGCATCTTAGAAACAAACCTTCCTTTTTGGCGCTTGTTGTTCCCTTATGGTAAATAAGGAGTTAAGATTAGTGCTGGGAGATCAACTCAACCGCCAACATAGTTGGTGGGATGATGATCCTAATGGAATGGTAGTTTTAATCTGTGAAGCGCGATCTGAAACAGATTATGTCAAGCACCACATTCAGAAAGTTGTGGCTTTCTTTTTAGCCATGCGTGATTTTGCCTCCTGGCTTGAAGAGAGGGGGTTTAAAGTCCTCTATCTGAGGTTGAACGATAAGGAGAATCAGGGCTCCATTGCGGAGAATATCCGCTATTACATCGCGAAAGAAAAGTGCGATGCATGGGCCTATCAACTTCCCGATGAATACAGATTAGACGAAGCTTTGAATCTTCTCAAAGACTCACTTGAGATACCTTGTCGAGTAGCTGATACCGAGCACTTCTTGAGCCAACGAGAAGACTTGGGGACTTTTTTCAAAGGAAAAAAGACCTATTTGATGGAATCGTTTTACCGCAACATGCGAAAGAAATACGATATCCTGATGGATGGCGAAAACCCCGTGGATGGCCAATGGAATTTTGACAAACAAAACCGCAAGAGCCTTCCTGAAGCTCAAAAGGTGATTGAACCCAAAACCTATTCAAAAGAGGTGAAGGAAATCACTGAGATGCTCAAAAAAGAGGGGGTGAAAACCATAGGGCGAATTGATCCTAACAATTTTATTTGGCCTGTTTCGCGCTTAGAAGGGCTAAATATGCTGCGCTTTTTCATCGATGAGTGCCTTACCAATTTCGGGGACTTTCAAGATGCTATGCGGGAGAATGAATGGTCCGTTTACCACTCGCGGATTAGCTTTTTGATGAATAGTAAGGTGTTAAGCCCCAAAGAAGTCATACAGAGCGTGGAAGAGGCTTGGCACGAAGACAAAGAGCGCTACCCCATTGCCGCGGTTGAAGGGTTTATCCGCCAGATATTAGGTTGGAGAGAATACATGCGCGGCGTTTATTGGGCCAAGATGCCTGATTATGCCGAGATGAATTACTTCGATCATCAGCGGAAGTTGCCCGAATGGTATTGGACGGGTGAAACGAAGATGAACTGCATGAGCCAAGCTATTAATCAATCATTGGACTACTCTTATGCGCACCACATCCAGCGATTGATGGTGACGGGAAACTTTGCCCTCTTGGCTGGAATCCACCCCGATGAGGTAGATGCATGGTATCTAGGAATTTACATCGACGCCATAGAATGGGTAGAGATTACCAATACGCGTGGAATGAGTCAGTTTGCGGATGGTGGAATTGTAGGCACCAAGCCTTACGTATCCTCGGCGAATTACATCGACAAGATGAGTAACTATTGCAAGAAGTGCCATTACTCAAAGTCGAAAAAAACAGGAGAAAACGCTTGCCCGTTTAATTCTCTGTACTGGGATTTTTACGACCGCAACCGAGACAAACTGGAGAAAAATCCTCGACTCGGATTTGTCTATCCGACCTTGAATAAGATGAGTATTGAAAAGAAAGAAGAGTTACTGAACCAGGCAGATTATTATTTGAAAAACCTCGACAAGCTTTAGAAAAGCATTTCGAGCTGGTCTTGCAGCCGCTTTACCACAAGCGTGACTATGCGTTTGTTGCATTCATTTTTGTTCTCACAATAGTATGCATACTCTTCAAGAGTCATAATACTAACGACCGAAGCAATTAGGGAGTTTTTAATACGTGCATCGCTCTTCAGCACATCTTGAATGTAGTTTTTTTGGACTTGCCCATTGTAAGCGTTAAATGCGGGTTTGAATTTAATAAGGTACTGCTTGAATTGAGCTAGGATAATGCTATTCTGGAACTTTAGAATAGGTCTAAGGATATCGTTTTGAAATGTTCCCATCGGCTCGTCGGCTTTGGTGTTGGCATTATCAAGCGAAATTCCTGGTCTCAACTGTATTAATCTGTCATCTCGTTCACTTGTCATAAGTTAAAACTCTTTGATATGTAACAAACAAATGCCGACCAGGTTTTGAAGTCTTACATCCATTTTCGTATCGACAAGTTAGTGAACAAAGAGCAATTCCTGGTTTGATCTTCCATTGTGTGTTTCAAACGTCACGTCAGTAATTTGCGACAGTCTAGATAGAACTTGGATACTAAAAGGAGTTTGGATGGAGAGTGTCTAAATACCTCACTCTCCGAAAGATTAAAATACTTAAGTCACCTTCTCCTGTTTCTAGATTGTTGACTTTTAAATTACGTGGAAGTAGAATGGTATTGAGCAATATTTGTTGGACTTCTTATGAATTCGAGAGAATGATTGTTCTTCTTAAATTACTTAGGTGATAACTAAATAGCAGCAAGCCTATGGAAAATAAGGTTTTAACCCTTTCATTACAAAAAAGTGATTTCCTGAGGGGGCACCATTTTAGAAAGGTAAAGCGGCACGTGACATAGTTTATTTATCAATTTTTAGTCGATATTCGAAAACATAAAGCCGACTAGTCACAAAAGACTGAATTGATACTCCTCTTTTAATCTCACCTCTCAATTCTACTGGCTATTCAACCAGGCATATGGGTGAAGTCCATGATTGGCCCGAACTATAAATACTAAAAATGTAGACACCATTTGTGAACCTAGTTAAATCGACAGGAATTTTATTTATTTTATCTCCTGATGGGAAATAGGAACTCTGATGAATCTTTTTGCCCATTAAATCATACATAGAGATTTCCCAAACGGAGTTAGTTGTGGTTTCTGTGCTCATGATAGACAAACAAGCTGTGCTGGATGACAATTGATTGTTTAAGAGCGTAAAATCTTGGACAGAAACGACCTCGGAAGCAAATGTAAAATTAGAGGGGGCACCAAATAGAACGGCATCATGTCCTTGGAATTTGTAAGCCGCTTGGAGCATTCCTGTTGTTGGAAGATTTTGTCCTGAAACTTGTCCGGAGTATATGCCACTTTCTTTGTAATCCAAAGTAGTTTGATAGGACTCACCATCAAAACCCGTTACGATGATGGCAATTGAGCTTGGCGTATAATGATAAAAAGACTCGGGCGAAAGAGTGAACATCCAATTCTGACTGTTTAAATCGATAAAATCAATTTGGGCTCTTGGGATGTCATAATAAACAGCTTGAAATTTTTCCAATTCGCTCCCGCCCTCCAAAGCCTTTTGTTCGATTAGCGCATAGAGAGGAAATCCTGGAGACAAATTGGTCAACGCCGACCTTTCATTTTCATCCGACCACTCATCAAAATACATTAGCGGATCAACACCAGGATTGCAAGAAGAAAAAACACCGATAGTCGGATTGGTTTCTGCTGCGCCTCTTAACATTATAAAACCTGCGCTGTCAGCAGGCGTGAATTTGAGGACAGATCGCGGAAAGAGTGAACTGGATCCAGGGCTTACTAGAGATGTGTTAATGAGTTCAAACGGGACGCTATCTGTATTGTTTAGAAAACTGTTGGAGGCCATGTCACTTGCTCCTTCACAAGAACTGATAAGATTGGACAGTACTTTTTCTTCGGTAATGGAAACATCACTTATGTACGCTTTCCCTTGGCGATCTGCAATTAGTTCGTAAATGCACTGTTTTTTTAAGCTTGAGGTAGATGTTACGAATGGCAAAGAGAGGGAGTGCCACCCCACGTTGAGCGTAGTATCATTAAAAAACATGAGTGCGCTGTCCTGTGTAATTTTTTGGGAGAATGAAACAGAGTCGTCAATAATTAAAACATTTATATTGAGAAGATGTGTTCCTGTATCTGCAAACAGAACGCTTTTGTTACGAAGTACGGCTGTGCCATTGCCTGGGATGATGCGCATGTAGTCCTGTAAAAATTCGTCTTCTTCAAAGAAACTTCCGAATTCACATGCATCATTGATAGTCCAGGCTTCCAAACCATCCAAAAATTTTCCATAAAACATTCTGTCCCATGGATTTGCTAATGGCTTAACCTCTGGAATAAGATTTGATAAATGAGTCATTCCTTGAAGAATAAAAGATGCATAATCTGACTCTTTGCTTAAATCTTCAATTTCAAAAGGATCAATTGATGTATCGAAGAATTGGTATTCTCCGCTGCTGTGCAAATTTAGTTTGAATTGGTCAAAAACCACAGAATGGTGCTGCTGTGCTGCCGTTCCGGGTTGGTTGACAGCTATATTTTCCTTTCCAGCAACGGAAATTACGACTACATTGTCTTCAGAACCGTTGATAATGGGAATTAGAGATTTTCCATCCAGCTGATTCGCAGGCGGGTCAATGCTACCCCATTCACAAAAAGTCGGATACAAATCTATGAGCGACGTCGGGGTGTCAATGATTTGAGTTTCTAAATCGGGGCCTAGGATGATGAGGGGTATTCGCGAGGCTTCTGAATTTAAGGTTGTTTTACGAACCGAACATCTCCTTCCCAAGTGATATCCGTGATCACTAGAAATCACAATAATGGTATTTTCATCCAGTTGATTTTCTTTGAGCGAATGGATCACCTTACCAATTTGATCATCGATAAATGACACTGACGCATAGTATCCTCGGATGTACTCTTTGAGCCAAGACAGACTGTCGTTAGTCTCACTTTGTTCTATGAGTATATCGAACGTAGCGTAATTGGATTTGGAGTTAGACCTATTTGAATGCTCCGCGATCACTTCGATATCACAATCGGGGATTATTCCTTCCAGAGAGAGTGAATCAAGATCGTAAAGATCAAAATACTCTTGCGGCACATGGAAAGGCTCATGAGGATTATAAAACCCTATCGTGAGAAAGAAGGGGTTGTCATTTTGCGTACTTCTCGCTAGGAAAAGGGAGTCACAAAATTCAACACTTAATTCGTCTCCCATTAAATCTCTGTCATCGGAGGAGCCAAAATAAAAGGGACTGCCATTTCGGTAGGTCCAGCCTGTGTATTGCGGAAAACTAGGAATATCTTCCAAAGGAGAGAATGATATGTTTTTAGTATTGAAAAGTACGGGTAAGGAAGAGTGCGAAAGGCTTTGGTATGGCCAAGGTCCCTGCTCGGGGTCCTCATTGAAATGCGTGAAATGATCATAAGGCGTGGTGATTCCATGAAACATTTTACCTGATCCAAATACGTCGTATCCATTCTCTTTGAAATGATTAAAAAGAGTGGATGTCTCCGATAAGACTGGGTTATCTCTCCAGTCGTTCAAGCTCATTTGATAGCCATAATGTCCACTTCGTACTGGGTGAACTCCCGTGAAAACACTTGCGCGTGATGGCCCGCAGATTGTGGCGTTTGCATAAGCATTGTTAAAAACAATTCCTTCATTCACCAAGCTATCAAGCACTGGGGTGACGATATCACTATTATAATCAGACCCCAACCCCGATAGGTTAAGATCATCGCAAAAGATGAAAATGATATTCGGTGAGTCAATGTTTTGCGCAAAAAATACTTTACAAAACAGCGCAAGAAATAATGTTAAAATAGTTCTAGTAAACATAACTCTTTTTCGGCTAATAAAATTACTTGATTTAATAACAGGATGCAAATCAATAGAAACGTACGATATCCTATAGCAATAGGTTACGATTATCTCATCTCCAAGAGGGTCTCGAACTTCATACTGTCAAACATAAAAAGGCGTATTGTCAACAAACCCAATGTTATCTTCAGGAAATGAGGGGATTGCTGCTGAGGGGAAAAGAAAAGATCAGTCTCGCTGAGAATTTGAGGCAAGTCAGACTACAGTCGCTTGGCGAGGGGATAAGAATCTTGAAATGGCAAAGTGGTGAAGTGTGAAATCTCCTGAAGGATTTTGTTGAGCACGGAAAATTTTGCCCGATGCGAACACACCGAAACTATTGGTCTTGAAATGTTGAAAGATAGTCGCTGCTGACGGCAATTCGTTGTGCCGCCAATCATACAGCGATTGATTATAACCGCTGATAACATGGTGGACACCTATAAAAACGCTAGCTCTCGAAGGTCCGAAAAGAGGTGCCTTAAAATTAGCATTAGTGAAGACGGCTGACTCTATCGAAAGGGTTTCTGTAGAAGGATTGATTTCCTGATACTTATGAAAAAACCGCAATTCCGCTGAGCTCAAATCGTTGCAAAAAACGAAAAGAATAATCGGAGAAGATGAATTCTGGGTGTCCTCTGTGGAACCTATAAATACAAGCGGAATGGGTAAAGCTCTTTTAATAGTTGTGTTTTGGAAGTCACATTTGCTGGAGCGTTCAAAGGCATAATTTAATCCTAATTTTTTCCAGATCACCAAAAGTCAATGATTCTGGATTTGAATAGAAGTTAAAACCCCTTTATTCTCTGAATTTCCAGCATCAAATTTAACAAATCTACATTTTAGTAAACGAAAAACAGTCTAGGATTATAAGAGTCACCCCCATTTTTTTGCCAAGACATCTACTTAATGAACAAAGAGCAACTCTTGATTTGATTTTCCATTTTTAGCTTCAAAGAACACGACGTAGATTCCTCGAGAAAGACTTGGAAGACCTGAGATGGTTAAAATATGAGATTGGATGGAAGATGACTGATTAAAAACCTTTCTTCCTGCAAGGTCAAAAATGTTTACGACACCCTCACCTGTTTCGGTAGTCGTGAATCTAAGATTTAGTGTTGAGAGATTAATATCGGTTGGATTCGGAAACAAAAGAAATGCAGATAATGGTTGATCGCCTAGTCGTTGAATTGTTTTTGTAGAACCGAAAGGTATATCTATACCAAGCGATGTTGAGGTATATGATACGCTAACAGTGTAAATCGTATTCTCGATTAAATCAGAAAACGCTGAAATGGGATATGTCAGCAAGGGATTAAAGTCAAGATTATAATCAAAGATTTCACCTGTCGGTGATGCTACAAATCTAAATTGTACTTTAGAAATGGGCTGATCAAATCCAGGTTGATCAACCAATTCTAGTAAATCACTTTGGTCTAGAGTCTGGTAATTGTCTCCTGAAAGTTCAGCTGGCCCTGCATTGAGGAATGTGCTTTTAACCATTGCTGCATCTATGTTAAAAACAGGAATATTGCGATCTGATGCAATCCTGATATAATAAGTGGAGCCTGGGATAAGATCTGTTATGTAAGAGATTTCTGCCGCGCCTGAGTATTGATTCAAGCAGATGGAGCTTTTAGCTTCACAATCTGAAAACACTTCAATCACAGGATTAAATCCAAAAATATGAGCAGCAATAATTCCAGTTGTCTGCGTAGGTGAAAACTGCTGCCAAAGTTGAGCGGCACTCCCACTTATGGATTCGCAGGGCACTGGCTTTTGGTTTAGGAGCAGTTGTAAACTTTTGTTTTCTAATTGGGCTATAGGGACATCAGTTTGAATGGTCTCTGCAAATTGGCACGGAGACAGAGATTCGTTGTGTTGATCTACATTTTGTAAGAATATATCGTCAAGGTGGATTTCGGACTCTGAAGCCGATTGAATATAAAGGACTGGCTCACCAAATGCGGGCAATGGGCCAAGAACTTCAAATGAGACGTTATAGGTATTCAGGTCAGAATTAATCGTAACAATAGTATCTAAAAAAACACGGTTATTGGAAGCTATCTGGATTGATATATCGGCATTCTCAATGCCTGAATAGCCATCGAATATTAGATTATGCTCACCTTCATTTCTAAATATAATATTCTCATTCCTGATGTTCCGAGAATTGTTTCCTGATACAACAAGATGTTTTGAATCAATTACTGAATCAGACTCTACATGGCCAAAGAATTCGTTTGGTTCTGAAGGTGTCCAACCATTTAAGTCCTGACTAAAATCGCCATAATACAAGCATTCATAGCTGGGCATAGGTGGCCTGATGTAACCAATCTCGTCGCGAAGTTGGGTGTACATACGATCCCTTAACCCTTGGTAGAGCAATACTTCAGAAAGGTCAGTTGTTTCGCGCCAGTCGGATTGAATATCGTACAATTCGTCTTCACCACTAGAGTAATGAATGTATTTAAAACGTCCGACTAGCAGCGCATGGTGACTATGTTCCACTTTGGAAAGCTCGCCCGTTTCCAACTTTTCTCTTGAAATACCATATAAAATAGCCGAACCTGACTCATTTCCTGAGATTACTCCTTGAAGGTGCTTTCCTTCCAAAGTATGGCTTTCTGGTGATGGAATATTTGCAAACGCCAAGAGGGTAGGGTAGAGATCTATTAATGAAACGGGCTCCGAAATAACTTGAGTGTCGGCTCCTGGAATTTTAATGGTAAACGGAACCGAAGTGGCGTCATTCCAAATGGTGGACTTGGCCACAAGTCCTTTTGAACCAAGGTGAAAACCATGATCGCTGGTCAAAATAACAATCGTATTTTCGCTCAGACCATTTACTTCTAAGGAATGCATTAGCGCGCCAATTTGCTCATCCACATAAGACACGCTTGCATAGTACCCATGAATGTATTGCCGTAAGTAGTATTTAGGATCTTGTGTTGGTGACTCATTTTCCATGAGGTCATAAGCATCGTTAGACTTAGAATTGAAGCGATTGGTTACCGCCGTCAAAATCGGAATGGTAGTATCGGGCTGAAGGAATTCGAAGTTGAAGGCTGCACTGTCATATAGGTTCCAGTATTTTTCAGGTACGTGAAAAGGTACATGCGGATTGTAAATTCCAGCACTCAAAAAGAACGGGTTTCCCGAACTGTCAGCGGCGTAAGATTCCAAGAGATTTTCGCACCATTCTACCGTAAGTTCGTCCGCCATTAAATCCCGATTTTCATCGCTCTCAAAAAAGAAAGGTGAGCCATCTCTGTTTTCCCACCCGGTGTATTCTGGATAGGACGGAACATTTTCCAAACGGGCAAAGGACAAATCATGTTCATTAAAAGATTCAGGCATATCTGAGTGAATGCCCTTTGAGTGCGCGAAAGGTCCTTGAGTAGGTTCGAAGTTATATTTTGTAAAATCGTCTTCGCGTAGACGATGCCCATGGTAAACTTTACCACTGCCATAGACCTCGTAACCGTTATCTATAAACTGCTTGAATACGGAAGTGGTTTGCGACAAGATCGGGTTATCGAGCCACGAAACTTGAGACATTTTATACCCTGAATGACCGCTTGTTTGCGGCAATACTCCTGAAAACATGCTTGCTCGAGATGGTCCACAACCAGCTACGTTTGCGTGAGCATTGGTAAAGACAATGCTCTCGCCTACGAGGCTATCAATATTTGGTGTGTGTAGGGATGGATCTACCATTGTGCCTAGCCCCATCTGGTTTAGATCATCACAGATTATGAGTAAGATGTTGGGGCGGTCGGTATCTTGGCAATGGCAATAATTTGAAATAACAATTAAGAGTGCTATCCCTGAAATTCTTAGTTGCATAACAAAATTTCGAAAAAGGTAGGCTATTCCTACAGTGATGTCAAGGAACTTTTTTGGGGTGCACAGATGAATTCTCGCCGAATTCTTGCAAAACGAGTTAACATGAATGCTTGTCTAACTTACTTATCTTCGCCCCCTTAAAAATCGCCCTGAGATGCCGAAATATCCTGAGTACAAAGGGCTGAATCTTCCCGATTTAGCCAAAGACATTCTGAAGGAGTGGGAAGAGAATGACACATTCAGAAAGAGTGTAGAATCTAGACCAGCCGATAGGCCTTACGTATTTTACGAGGGTCCGCCTTCGGCGAATGGAATGCCTGGAATTCACCATGTGATGGGCAGATCCATTAAGGACATTTTTTGCCGCTACAAAACCAACAAAGGATTTCGCGTCGATCGAAAAGCTGGATGGGATACCCATGGTCTGCCTGTTGAGCTCGGAGTAGAGAAGGAGCTCGGAATTACCAAAGAAGACATTGGAAAGAAAATCTCAGTAGAAGAGTACAACGATGCCTGCCGCAAGGCGGTGATGAAATACACCGATGTCTGGAACGATCTCACCCTAAAAATGGGCTATTGGGTGGATATGGAAGATCCTTACGTCACCTACGAAAACAAGTACATGGAGTCGGTGTGGTGGCTCCTCAAGAATCTTTACGAGAAAAATTTAATCTACAAGGGTTATACCATTCAACCTTATTCGCCTGCAGCGGGCACGGGTCTGAGCTCGCATGAATTGAACATGCCCGGTTCTTACCAAGATGTCACGGATACATCGGCTACGGCGCTTTTCAAATTGAAAGAGGCAGGCCAGAATTTAATTAAGGAGACTTCGGGGATTAAAGATTTGACCTACTGTATGGTAGCTTGGACGACTACTCCTTGGACGCTTCCTTCTAACACGGCACTGGCGGTAAACCCGAAGTTCGACTATGCAATTGTAGAGTCCTTTAATCGTTACACCCACGAGCCTATGGGGGTAGTAATGGCCAAAGAATTGGTTGGGAAAGTTTTTTCAGCGCCTTACAGCGAAGTGGAGTCTGCTGATGAGATGCAGGCTTACGCCAAAGACGGCAAGAACATCCCTTTTCGAGTAATCGGAAGTGTTAAAGGTTCTGATTTGACTGATTTGGAATATGAGCAGCTTTTGCCTTATGCTCTTCCAATGGAAAACCCCGAGAAGGCCTTTAGAGTCATTCCTGGATCTTTCGTTACGATCGAAGACGGTACGGGTGTCGTTCACATCGCCCCGACTTTTGGTGCCGATGATGCCGAAGTTGCCAAGAAAGCGGGCATTCCTCCTATGCTCATCGCCGATGGGCAAGGAAATCCAGTTCCTTTGGTCGACCTTCAAGGAAAGTTCGTTGAAGCGATGGGTCCCGAACTTGGGGGTAAGTATGTGAAGAATGAATACTACGATGAAGCTCCCGACAAATCTGTCGATGTGCTCATTGGCATCAAGCTCAAAGAAGAAGGAAAAGCTTTCAAAATAGAAAAGTACGTTCACAGCTATCCCCATTGCTGGCGAACAGATAAGCCTGTTCTCTATTATCCTCTCGATTCTTGGTTCATCCGCAGCACAGCGGCAAAGGATCGAATGATAGCTTTGAATAAAACCATCAACTGGAAACCCGAGTCTACTGGTACAGGTCGCTTCGGAAACTGGTTGGAAAACCTAAACGATTGGAACCTTTCGCGTTCTCGTTTTTGGGGGATACCCATTCCCATCTGGCGAACCGAAGAGGGAACTGAGGCCAAGTGTATCGGGAGCGCCGAAGAATTGAGATCTGAATGTGAGAAAGCCGTCGAAGCGGGTGTCATGAAGGAAAATCCGCTCGGAGAATTCGTTCCAGGCAATATGTCCAAAGAGAATTACGACACCTTTGACCTTCACAAAAACCACGTCGATAAAATTGTGCTCGTTTCCTCTAAAGGCGAGCCAATGACGCGCGAAAAAGACCTCATTGACGTTTGGTTCGATTCGGGAAGTATGCCCTATGCTCAGTGGCATTATCCGTTTGAAAACAAAGAAAAAATTGATCAAGGAGAGACATATCCAGCGGATTTCATCTGCGAGGGAGTCGATCAAACCAGAGGGTGGTTTTTTACCCTTCACGCTATCGCGACTATGTGTTTCGACTCGGTGGCTTTCAAGAATGTGGTGTCAAACGGATTGGTCCTCGATAAAAACGGGGTGAAAATGAGCAAGCGCTTAGGCAATGCTGTTGATCCTTTTAAAACGCTGGATGAGTATGGTCCTGATGCTACCCGTTGGTATATGATTACCAATGCACAGCCCTGGGACAATCTTCGATTTGATCTAAGCGGTCTCCAAGAAGTTCAACGCAAGTTCTTCGGTACACTTTACAATACCTACGCTTTCTTTGCGCTTTACGCGAATGTGGATGGCTTCGACTATTCTGGAGATGAGGTTCCAGTTGCAGAACGTCCTGAAATAGATCGCTGGGTGCTTAGCCGACTCAACACGCTTATCACAGAAGTCGACTTGGCTTATGCCGATTACGAGCCTACAAAAGCAGGTCGATTGGTGCAAAACTTTGTCACCGACGAGTTGAGCAATTGGTACGTGCGTCTTTGTCGTCGCCGTTTCTGGAAAGGAGACTACGGTCAAGATAAGTTGGCCGCTTACCAAACACTCTTTACCTGCCTAGAGAAAGTGGCCGTTTTAGCAGCTCCTATCGCTCCATTTTTTATGGATCGACTTTACACCGATTTAAATAACGCAACGACTCGCCAATCAGCTGAATCGGTTCACTTAGCTGATTTCCCAACCGCTGATGAGTCGGCAATTGATCGAGATTTGGAACAGCGCATGGACATTGCCAAGCGAATGACTAGCCTCGTTCAGTCTCTTCGAAAGTCTGTAAAACTCAAGGTTCGTCAGCCATTGCAAAAGATTATGGTTCCTATTATCGACTCTACCTTTGAGCGTCAGCTTCACGATGTAGAAAGCATTATTTTGAGCGAGGTCAATGTGAAGGAACTCGAATACCTTCACGATGCTGCAGATGTTCTAGTGAAGGAAATTAAGCCCGACTTTAAAAAGCTCGGTCCGAAATTTGGCAAGGAGATGAAAACGCTTGCAGCTCAAATCAACGGATTCAACCCCGATCAGATAGCCGAGCTTGAGCGTAACGGGAATATAAAACTTTTGTTAAATGATCAAGAGGTAGAGATCACAACAGACGATGTTTCGATTACGGCAAAGGATATTCCGGGGTGGCTTGTAGCTGCAGATGGAAATATCACAGTTGCATTAGATATCACCCTATCTACCGCGCTAAAGGAGGAGGGAATAGCTCGTGAATTTGTCAATCGAATACAGAATCTGCGCAAGGATTCAGGCCTCGAAGTAACCGATAGAATCAAACTGCGTATTGAGCGTACAAGCGAGATCGAGCAAGCCATTGAGAATAATTTGGATTATATTTGCGCCGAAACGCTGGCGGGGTCACTAGACCTTGTTTCTGAACTAGAGGGCGATGGCGCTATACGGGTTGAAGTCGATGGAAACATCTCAACCAAAATTGCTCTCCAAAAGATTTAAAATCATTCCAAAATGGGAGAAGATAAAACAAGATATTCCGACAATGAGCTCGTTGAGTTCAAAGCACTGATCGAAAGAAAACTTGCGGATGCGCGAGAAGACTTGAGTGAACTGAAGCAGTCACTTTCGTATGCTGACAACAGCACAAACGATACCGCTTCATCATTCAAAATGATGGAAGATGGCTCTGAGACCATGTCTCGTGAAGAGACGGCTCAATTGGCTTCACGCCAAGAGAAGTTCATCAGCCACTTGGAGAATGCCCTTCGTAGAATTGAGAACAAGACCTACGGGATTTGTCGTTCGACGGGTAAACTCATCGGTAAAGAAAGACTGAAGTTGGTTCCTCATGCTACACTCAGCATTGAGGCGAAGCTCAATCAAGACAGGCGATAAATCCTCTAGTGGGAAGGAAGGCAGTCATTATCATTTTTTTGGTGCTAGTCATTGATCAAGTTTCAAAAATTTGGATCAAGACCAATATGCATTTGGATGAAAGCATTGCCGTATTTGGCGATTGGTTTTTCATTCATTTCATTGAGAACCCTGGAATGGCCTTCGGTCTCGAATTTGGTGGAGAGACAGGAAAGATTTTCCTGAGCCTCTTCAGAATTCTAGCCATTATTTTCATTGGGATTTACCTTCGAGGCCTCATAAAGAAAAGTGCTCCTTGGGGTTTAATTGTTTCTGTAGCCTTGGTCTTTGCAGGAGCTGCCGGTAACATAATCGACAGTACAATTTACGGCCTAATTTTCAGCGAAAGCCCTCCTCTTCCTATAGTGGCGTCAATGTTTCCCGAGGGTGGTGGCTATTCCAGCATCCTACAAGGAAAGGTGGTAGACATGCTCTACTTCCCCATTATCGATACCAATTGGCCTGAGTGGGTTCCTTGGTTAGGTGGAGATAGACTTCAGTTTTTTCGGCCCATTTTCAATGTCGCTGATTCGTCCATCACTATTGGGATGGCTTTGATTTTGATAAATCAAAAGAGGTTCTTCAAAGAAGAGCAGAAATTAGGAGATCAAGTCGAGGCTGAGCAAAATCCCAAATAAATCAGCTGGGCTGTACCGACCCTCGATGAAATAAATAGCATCGCCTGCGAAGGTTCCACTTCCCACATAGATTACTCCATTCTGTACCGTGTAAAGTACATCCAATTCAAAATTGGAATCCCCTTTATAGATTTTTCCGTTCTCTCCGAATGTGAAGGCAATCTGACCTGAGTACATGGCATTTCCCGTGTAGATTCTCCCGTCTCGATAGGTATAAATTAGGTCGAACTCCGATCCAGAACTACCCACCATAATCTTGTCGCGAATTACCGTGTACAGCACTGCATTGAAGTCGAAATTATAACTGGGAAAGATTCGGTTATTTGCGAAATGCAGCACCTGATCCGTGATATAGTTGGCATTGCCTGCAAATACGCGGATCTGGCCATGGCTTGACGTGGAGAAGCCAAGCGAAAAGGCCAAGGATAAGATGAGGATGATGCGCTTCATTCTACAAAAGAAACAAATTTAAAGCCAAGCTTCAATATGATAGTTCTTTCAGAGCGCAAAAGAGAACAGCACATTCTAGGCATGATCATTATTCAATTGGCCTATTTGCATCAATGTATTTTCCAAAGAGCAAAGGCTAAGATGAGCCAAAGGCAAATATTGAGTTAGACCAACTCCTTTTTGGCAATCAGTTCAGCGATCTGAACCGCATTCGTCGCCGCACCTTTTCTCAAGTTATCAGCTACGATCCATAAGTTGAGGCTATTTGGAAAAGAAAAATCCCTGCGGATTCTGCCCACAAAAACATCGTCTTTTCCATGAGCATATCGCGGCATTGGGTATAAGTTTACATCGGGATTGTCCTGCAACTTGATGCCAGGACTGTCGTGTAAGATTTTACGAACGTCCCCCAAGTCGAACTCCTTTTCAAAAGACAAGTTGACCGATTCGGAATGACCACCTACTACAGGCACACGAACAGCCGTGGCAGTGACCTCTACAGAATTATCGTTGAGAATTTTCTTCGTTTCACGTGTCAGCTTCATCTCCTCCTTGGTGTATCCCTCCAATTCGAAAACATCGCAATGGGGAAGGCAATTTTGATCGATGGGATAAGGATAAACCATTGGGCCTTCTTTTCCCGCTCTTTCGTTTTCGAACTGCTCTACGGCTTGTTTCCCAGTTCCCGTGATCGATTGGTAAGTTGACACTACCGCTCGCTTCACACCGTATTGCTTGTGCAGCGGCGCGAGGGTCAGCACCAACTGAATGGTCGAGCAATTTGGGTTGGCAATGATCTTGTCATCGGCTGTCAAAGAGTCGCCGTTGATTTCGGGAACGATCAATTTGTGACCGGGCGACATTCGCCACGCCGATGAATTATCTATAACCGTGCAGCCCGTAGCCGCAAACTTTGGGGCGTACTCCAAGCTGGTGTTTCCACCTGCAGAAAAAAGCGCAATGTCTGGTTTCATAGCGATGGCTTCTTCCATTGAGTGGATGCGGTATTCCTTTCCGAGGAACTCAATGGTCTTTCCAACACTGCGTTCTGATGCTACCAGAATAAGCTCCGAAATAGGAAATTTTCGTTCCGCTAAAACTTCGAGTATTACTCGACCTACCATTCCAGTTGCTCCTATTACGGCTACCTTCATATTCTTCCTGTTTTGTGTCGGTCCATAATGTCCGCTATCCACGTTCCACCTGTTTTAAAATCAGTCCCTTCGAGGGAACTCGGGATATCGCATTGACATCAGTCAAACCCTTGAATTTTAATACTTCGCGCGCCTTGATATCGAACATTTTTGATCAGACATATGAGTAAATTGTCAGGCTATTATTACCACAATAATAGATGAGGAGCAAAAATACTCATCTGAGTTTGATTAATTTCTAAATAATAGTCGAACTCAGGTTAGTATATTTAAGCGTACAAAGATTTCATGAAGTCCACTCTTTCTTACGTTTTTGCCTGTTTCATTTTCCTCGCAAACTTGACCGTTTCGGCTCAAGTCAGTGATGATTTCTCAGATGGGGAGTTTACAAACAACCCCGTGTGGAACGGAAATACTGCGTCTTTTACAGTAGACAATGAGGTGCTTAGAAGCAATGTTGACCCTGGAGACTTATCGATTAATTATCATCTCTCCACCGAGAATAACCTGATCAATAATGTCCAGTGGGAGTTTTGGATAAACCTTGACTTTGCTACATCGGGAGCCAATTACGTAGATGTTTATGCAATGGCCGACAATACGGATTTATCGCTTGCAGCCAATGGTTACTTCATTCGCTTTGGCAATACTGCAGATGAAATTTCATTCTATAAACTGTCTTCGGGTTCTGAAAGTATTTTAATTGACGGCCCCGATGGTGAACTCGGCGCGAGCAACAATATTTACAAAGTTCGACTCATTCGAACGGTTGCGGGTCTTTGGACGCTTGAGCTCGACGAGGACAATACGGGGATTTTTGCAGCTGCGGGTAATATTACGGATAGCGACATTACCTCTGCTAGCCATTTTGGAATTAGAATTCAGCAATCAAATGCTGCTGGCCCAGTGAACAACCACTTCTTCGACGACATTGAAATCGGGCCAATACCCGTGGATGAGGATGCGCCCGAATTGATCTCAGCCAGTGCAGCAAGCGCAACGGAACTCGTTCTTCAATTCTCAGAGGCGCTCGACGAAACATCAGCTAACAACTCGACTAATTATTCCATCGACGGAGGAATTGGGAACCCTTCAACTGCATTGCTTGACGGAGGCGCGACCAGCACCGTGACCTTATCACTCGCTTCGCCTTTGACCAACGGGCAGGATTATACCATAACCGTCTCGGGAGTTGCTGACCTTTCGGGAAATGTGGCCACTGACGAAACGGCTGCTTTTACTTTTTTCATCCCCGACGAGCCTACTGCGGGAGATGTTATTTTCAATGAAATTTTCCCAGACCCAAATCCAGCTGTTGGATTGCCAGAGTTCGAGTACATCGAAATCTACAACCGAAGCTCTTCATTCTTTAATACGGAAGATTGGATTTTGGTGAATACTACAACGGAAAAATTACTGCCTTCAGTTTCCTTTCCACCCGATAGCTATCTAATTCTTTGTGACGCTTCGAATGTTGATGCCTTTGCACCTTTTGGAGACGTCGTTGGTATCACTTCCTTCACAGCTTTGGCAAATACGGCCGATAGCCTTAGCCTAATTGATGGGAGTGGCGAAGTTTTGGATATTGTCTCCTACACCGATGACTGGTACCAAGACCCTGTGAAAGATGACGGCGGTTACAGCCTCGAACGCATTAATCCCTTGTCTACTTGCAGCGGTGCTTTCAACTGGGCCGCCTCGAATAACACTTCGGGAGGAACTCCCGGAACTCAAAACAGCCTTTTCGACGATACGCCCGATCTGACTTCTCCAAGCGTAACTTCCGTGTCGGTAATCGATCCGCTCAACCTTTTGCTCACTGTATCCGAGCCACTCCAAGACCTCACTTCCACAACCATCAGTTTGAACCAAGGTATTTCCATCAATGACTTTTCTTTGGTGCAAGACGACCAAATCCAGGTGCTTTTGGTTGAACCCCTTCAAACGGCAGTGGCGTATGAGGTAACCGTCTTAGGATTGGTCGATTGTGAAGGCAATACTTCAGGATCTGAGACGATTCCAATTTTTATCGGTGAACTTCCCTTGCCAGGAGAGATTGTCATTTCAGAAATCATGGCTGACCCAACACCTTCGATCGGCCTTCCAGAAGGGGAGTATTTTGAGCTTTTCAATAAGTCCAACAAGACAATTGAACTTCAAGGCAGTGAACTCTCGGGTGTCTTTTTCGAGGAGGCTGTTATTTTCCAGCCGGGCGAGTATTTGGTATTCGCGTCCAATTCAAATGCCGAGCTTTTTGAAACCCTTAACGGCATTCGTTTTCTCGATATGAGCACCTCTTTTTTCACCAATGGAGGCAAGGAACTGATTTTGAGCAATTCGGAAGGAGAGCAGCTTGATTTTGTAGAATACAGCGATGATTGGTACAACGACTCCGACAAAGATGACGGAGGATACGCGCTTGAATTGATCAACCCAAATGCCGCTTGCAGTGGCGCGTTTAATTGGTCAGCTTCCAATAGTCCGCTGGGGGGAACTCCCGCAGAGGAGAATAGTATCTTCAATGATGCTCCTGATCAAACTGCACCCACATTGGTTTCTTTTAGTATTCCTCAAGACAATGAGGTTCAACTCGAATTTTCGGAGCCCATTGATGAGGAAAGTATCAACAGCATCGTTGCAACCTTTGCACCTGAATCTATAGTAGCGGGTATATTTCAAGTACAACCCAATGAGCTTTTGATCGAACTCATTCTTCCTTTCGAATTTGGGATTACTTATTCTTTGGAATTGACTGGTGTTACTGACTGCGCTGGAAATCAATCTCCCGCCATCAAACTCGACATCTTGCTGGGAGTTTCTCCCGACGAGAATGAAATTCTTATTACTGAAATAATGGCAGATCCATCTCCTTCAGTTGGTCTTCCCGAGGGCGAGTACTTTGAGTTATACAATGCTTCAGAGACGGCTATTGATCTATTGAATTGCTCCTTATCTGGAGTGGAATTCGAAGAATCAGTAGTGCTGGCTCCAGGAGAGTATGTGTTTTTTGCTTCCATCAGCAATCAAGTCACTTTCCTTGTATATCCCGATGTGGTCTTTTTAGAATCCATGAGTACCACTTTCCTTACGAATGGCGGAAGAGAGCTGGAACTGTTGAACCCAGAAGGAGTAAGAGTAGATCGAGTGAACTACGATATCTCTTGGTACAACGATTCTGACAAAGAAGATGGGGGCTATAGTTTGGAGCGAATTAATCTTCTGGAGCCATGCCGTGGCTCAGATAACTGGACGGGGTCAGAAGCAGATTTTGGAGGGACACCAGGCGAGCAGAACAGTGTATACAGTGAAGAGCCAGATCTGGTAGCTCCTGAGATTATCGCTGTTTATGCGCAAGGAGCAAATCTAATCGAAGTGCGGTTTTCAGAAGTAATAGATAGCATGTCGGTGCTCCTCACGGACATTATCCTTGCGCCTGCTATCGGAGTCGATGCTGTTTTAAACAGCCCACCAGATTATTCTTCATTATTCATTCAGCTCGATGAGTCATTAGAACCAGGGGTTCTTTACAGATTGAGTTTAGAAGCAATTTCAGATTGTGTTGGAAACCTCATCGAGTCAACCGAAACTTTTGACTTTGCCTTGCCCCAACTAGGGGAGCCGGGAGACGTATTGATCAATGAAATTCTTTTTAACCCGAGAACGGCAGGGAGAGATTTTGTGGAGATATACAATGCTTCTGCCAAGAACATTGGCTTGAAAAACTGGGTGCTCCAAAATGCCGATTTGACAACGAGGGTAATCAGCGAAGATCCACTGGTGATATTTCCCGGCCAGCACTTGGTTCTCACTGACGGTGTAAATACCACCATTCAAGAGTATCCCATGTCAGGAGCTTATCGCGAGAATTTTCATGAAATGGAATCGCTTCCATCGTATAACAATGGCGATGGCTCGGTTATTTTGGCTGATTCTCTAGAGAACCCAATCGATCGACTTGACTATTTGGAAGACTACCATTTCCCACTTCTCAATACGTTTGACGGAGTGAGTTTGGAACGATTGAGTTATACCCGACCTACAAATGAAGAGGGCAATTGGTCGTCAGCTTCTGAAAGAGTTGGATTCGCCACTCCTGGATATGTCAATTCTCAATTTTTACCGGAAGGCCGAGCCTCTGCACAATTCGAATTGCAAGATGAGGTGTTCTCTCCCGACAATGATGGATTTGAGGATGTGCTATTGATCAATTACGCCCTGGATGGCCCCGATTACCTTGCTACTATTCGTATTTACGACAGCAGGGGCCGTTTGATCCGCGGGCTTACCAACAATCTTCTTTTGGGAACAGAGGGAACTTTGACTTGGGATGGGACGACGGATGATCGCTCGAAAGCGCGCATTGGCCCACATATTATCCTAATCGAAATTTTCAATCCCGCAGGCAAGACTGAGACCTTTAAAGTCCCTTGTATTGTAGCGGGAAATCTTTCCAACTAATCCATTCGGTTTACTACTTTTGTGGGCCCAAACGAAACATCTAGCATGCGCTCACCCGTCGATATATCAACCAAACTTCCGAAAGTCGGTACGACGATTTTTACAGTCATGAGCAAAATGGCTCAAGACCACGGTGCCATCAATTTATCGCAGGGATTTCCAGATTTTGATATCGATCCTATTTTGCTCGATCTGGTCACCAAGCATATGAAAGATGGCAAGAACCAATATGCACCGATGGCAGGGGCAATGGTTTTGCGAGAGGCCATCGCCAAAAAGACGAAAGAATTGCACGGGGCCACGTACGATCCCGAAACTGAGATTACGGTCACAGCAGGAGCTACACAAGCTATTTACACGGCTATAACAGCCCTTGTAAAGGAAGAAGACGAGGTAATCATTTTCACACCTGCCTACGACTGCTATGTGCCGCCAATCGTCTTGAATCAAGGGAAACCCGTTTACGTTCAACTCAAAGCTCCTGATTTTAAGGTTGATTGGGAGGACGTCAAAAAGGTTATCACGCGCAAAACTAGACTCATCATCATTAACTCTCCCCACAATCCTTCTGGTACTGTATGGGATGAGAATGACATGAAGGAGTTGGAGAAACTCGCTATCAATAGTGATGCCTTGGTGCTTAGCGATGAAGTTTACGAGCACATTGTCTTTGACGGAAAAAAACACTGGAGTGCTTCAAAATTCCCTGAATTGGCAAGGCGGTCTTTGGTCGTTGGCAGTTTTGGAAAAACATTTCACGTTACTGGGTGGAAGCTCGGATATATATTGGCTCCCGAAAACCTGATGAAGGAGTTTAGAAAGGTGCACCAGTACTTGGTTTACTGCGTGAATACACCAATGCAATTTGCTATAGCCGATTACCTTGAGGTGCCTGATCGCTACAACAATATCGCGGCAATGTATCAGCGCAAACGAGATACTTTCCTTAGTTATATCGAGGATTCCCGTTTCAAGGCATTGCCTTCTTCGGGGTCTTATTTCCAGTTGCTAAATTATTCTGCCATTAGCAAAATGGGCGAGGTAAAATTCGCAGAGAAGCTTACCAAAGAGCACGGCGTAGCATCCATACCTGTATCGGTATTTTACCATCAACCGGTAGAGCAATATATGTTGCGATTCTGCTTTGCCAAGTCAGATGAGACTTTAGAAAAGGCTGCGGCCATTCTCAGAGAATTATGATCAAATCTTCAACACTCAAGCTTGCCCTCCTCCAAACGGTATTGCATTGGGAGTCTGTTGAAGAAAATCTAAAAATGGTCGAGCAGAAGGCAGAGCTCCTGCCTGAAGATCTAGATCTTGTTGTTCTTCCCGAAATGTTCTCTACTGGTTTTACAATGAATCCGTCCAAGGTGGCCGAGGAGAATAGTGGTGAAGCCGTGAGTCGACTAATAGAATTATCTATCGAGAATGATTTTGCCATTTGCGGAAGCTTTGTAGCCAAAGAGAACGGGAATTATTTCAACCGCTTTTTCTGGATAAATGAGGGCAAACTTGAATACACCTACGATAAACGACACCTCTTTCGCATGGCGGAGGAAAACAAGGTTTACAGCCAAGGAGTGGCCGACGTGAGGATCAAATTCAAGGGCTGGAATATTATGCCTCGGGTTTGTTATGATCTTCGCTTTCCCGTTTGGTCGCGTTCTAGCGATGTTGATCTCCAAATCTATGTAGCCAATTGGCCAGCAGCCAGAGTAGCCGCATGGGATAAGTTGCTATTGGCAAGAGCCATCGAGAATCAATGCTACATTATAGGGGTGAATAGAATCGGTGAGGATGGAAATGGCATTCCATATTGCGGCCATTCTATTGCCATTGATGCGAAAGGAGATCCTATATCTAAAACTGGTAATGAGAGCGAAGAATGGATTTTCTCGAGCCTAGATCTGGATTCTTTGAATGAATTCAGGAAGAAGTTTCCCGTTGCGCTAGACGCAGATCAGTTTGATATTATTCCATAAGGAATCGGGGCGGGAGTCCAGTCTATTTCCAAGTCCCAATTCGACCTAACTTCAATTTCTTCAGGATAGAATAATCTCTCCTCGGGCTGTGCTCCAAATTGATAATTTCCAGTATCCCATTCGCCGTTTCCGTTGGCATCAAAGTTCAAACGTAGATTGTATTTTCCTGGTTGAAGTTGTTCAAACTTCAAGGTTTTTCTTCCATTGAGTGGTTCGGATTGAAGCACTTTCCCCCTCTCATTGGTGAATTCAAAGACGGGGCTGGACGTTGTTTGAATCAGACTGTCATTAATGGTAACTGTCAAGTCACCGTAGTATTCTTCGTCTTCAAGCTTAAATTCGAAACTCGTGCTGTCGCTGTAAATTCCGTAGAGATCTTTAATCGCACCCTCTTTCATGATCACCTGATAGACGGAGGTTGGTTTTTTCTCTAAATGAATAAAAAAATGAAGGCCACTGACGGACTTTTTGAATGCTTGCGGCACGATTTCCAAGCTGTCTTCGAGGATTATAATTAAAGTAGTGTCCAGCTCTTCCAGCGGATTCGAAAGGTTGATTTTGATCTCTTCGTATCGATCCAACCGCTTCTGCTGCAAATTGGAGGTAATCTTAAGTTTTGGCTCCTGCCTAAATTTTGGGTCAATCTCAGGATACCAAAACGAGGTGTCTTGAATGGCATCTCCATCCTGAATGATCACCTCAATTTCTTCAATAGGATTTTGCTTCAAGTAAAGTGGAATCCATGAGGTCAAAGTATCCCTGGTCGCGTTGAGAAGATTGAGCGCTGGAAGCACGATTCCGCTTTCTACTTCTCTAAAAACGAGTTCAGGTTTCTCTGTTGGTAGATTGAAGATGGCTTGATAAAATCCGTAGTCCTTCTTCTCTGTTCCAGCAATAAACTGAGTGGTGTCTTTTTCGGTAAAAGCTGGGACGATGATCTGAGTTTCCGTGGAATCGGCAATTCCCGAAGAAATGCGATTTGGAGAAAAACCTATTATTTCAGGCGGCCCGTCGTAAGTATAGTTAGAGGCTTGTTCAGAGAGGACAAAGAACTTAAAGTCACCTTCCGGCAAATAGCGCAACTGAAATAAGCCTTCCTCATTGGTCAAAGCGAAAAAATCGGGAGGAGTAGTGCGTGGCAAGCTGTCCTCTTCTCCTCTATACAACAAAATCGAAGCGCCTACGAGGGGTTTGTTATCAGAAGCCATTAGAACTTTTCCTGAAATGGAGAGGGAGTCGATCAGGTCGCCAGTCGAGAATACGTAGAGTAAATCAGAGTTGACATTTGACTCGTTCAAATCAGAAATGGCCGTACCAAAATTGAATTGATAGGTGGTATTCGGAAGTAAATCCTCCTCCCATTCGATGATCATCGTTTTGCTTTGCAGTGAATATTCGGGTGGCTCGCTCAATAGTGGTGATACGATCAATTGGTCCGAAATATTTTTGACTTGAATGAATTCGTCAAACTCAATTTCGAAGCGATTTCCTGAAAAGTTGGTGCTAAGATTAGGAGGGTCGTATTTCACGACCTGAGGTGGAATGAT